>Ga0310344_10000012_pt1 | contig 277582 bp, 268 predicted proteins | sample HC15DNA20200_MG_FD_203801 | JGI IMG/M metagenome (GOLD analysis project Ga0310344, IMG submission 203801) | Marine microbial communities from station ALOHA, North Pacific Subtropical Gyre - HC15-DNA-20-200_MG | ecosystem: Environmental > Aquatic > Marine > Oceanic | place: Pacific Ocean...
AAGAGACTGTTGCACTCCGGGATGGATGATGTGGACTTGCAATGATCGACGGAGAAGAAGATCATGACGTAGCAATATAAAGTCTGGATACCCTCTACCGTGGGGGCAGCAGCTAGAGACTTTAGCCGAAACGGCCTGGACAGATGCGACGGCCACCCGGCCGCATCCACAAGGTGCGGGGGGATCGGTTTCTCAAGCGGGGTTCTCAAGCCCCGGCGGCGCTACGCGACGCATCGGCAGACTAGGCTCAGATCATGCGCAAAGGCAAGATGGCCGATACGACCGCCAAATCGATGCCATCAAAGGGGAAATTAGTGTCCGGCCTTGGCCCGGAGCGTTTCGAGATGTTCCCGTGAAACCTGCTCGACCACATCGCGCAAGGTCCGCACGCAGGCAAGGATCGCGGTCAGATCGTCGACATCGATCTCATAAGCGGTGGAATAGCGCGCCTCGACATAGGCGCGCTTGAGGAGTTGGAAGCGGCGGCGGTCGAGACGCCGGTCGCGCGGCCAGACGTCGATCAGGCGCGGTTCGCTGTCCTCGGCGAGCGAACGGAGGAACTTGATGTTGTGCGAGCGTGGAAAATAGAGCGTCCGCACGAGTAGGAAGCAGATATAGGCGCGTTCCACAGCCTGATGCAGCGTGAACGCGGCGTCTTTGCGCCAGCCAAGATCGTCCATTCCCTTCTGAACCTGATCGCCTGCCGTGGACAATGCGCGATCGATGCTCGGTAGCCACTCCTCAAAATAGCGATTGGCCATCTCATACGCATCGACCGAGGTGAGCGGCATCGGCGTCGCCAGCGGATGGCAGGGCAATTCGTAGAGCAGGATGCCGTCGCGCGCGATATCGACCCAGAAATATTCGCCGCGCTTCAATGACTGGTTCACTTCGTCGAGGGCATGCACGATAATGTTGACCGGGCGCTGGATCGCCGCGTCGCGCAAAATTCTGTCCTCGGCGACATACCAGTAATGCGCGATGTCGGTGAGGTCGCTGTGACTGACGACCACGAGCAGATCGAAATCCGACTGATAGCCATTTTCGGGCTCATCAACCCAATCATCGCGCGCATAGCTGCCGAACAGGATGATCTTTAGGATCTTGCCGTTCTTGCGCGACGGCGAGGTCGCCTTGGCGATGGCCTCGCCGAACTCTTCCATCAGCACGCCCTGGACGCGGTCCAGTTCGCCGCGCTGTGCCGCGGGCAGATGATCGACATCCTTTCTCATTGCCCAGATTCTGTGCGAACGGGTCGATATTGGCAAGCATAGGCTTGTCCGGGCCACGAATTTCGCCGTATCACCAATAGGTTCGGCGGTGCTGGATGGCTGGCCTTGCCGGCGGCGCGGCACTCAAGCGCGTTTCTCAACTTCCAGTACCGTCGGACACCGGCCTTCGCGACGGAGCAGCATGAGCCGGGCGTTGAGACCATGCTTGAGAACATGGGCCGACGCCTTTGGCCGCAAGCGGCTTGGACATGCGCGTCGGCCACCCGGCCTATCATGCGTTTCGAGGCGATGGGCCGACAGAATGGCCTACGTGTCGAACCCACGCCAGCTTACCTCAGGTCCGTACTGCGCAGCCGCGATATCAACGCGGTAATTGCCGGGAGTACGAGCAGAGTCAGTGCTGTCGAGGTAATCAGCCCGCCAATGACGACCGTCGCCAATGGCCGCTGCACCTCGGCACCCGTGCCAGTCGCTAGCGCCATCGGCACGAACCCGAGGCTTGCAACCAACGCGGTCATCAGCACGGGACGGACACGCTCCATCGCACCGCCGATGATCGCCTCGTCCTCGGCCGCCCCATCCTCACGACGCTTGCGGATCGCGCTCATCATGACGAGTCCGTTGAGCACGGCGACACCCGACAAGGCGATGAACCCGACCGCGGCAGTGATCGAGAACGGGATACCGCGCAGCAGCAACGCGAACACGCCGCCCGCCAGCGCCATCGGCACCGCGCTGAACACGATCGCCGCCGGCACGAACCCGCCGAGCGCCATATAGAGCAGCGCGTAGATCGCCACGAAGCAGATCGGCACGACGATCAGCAGTCGCAGCCGCGCCGATTGCAGGCTCTCGAACGTGCCGCCCCAGGACGTGTACATGCCGGCCGGGAGCTGGAGCTGGCCGATCTTTGCCTGTGCCTCCTCGACAAACCCTCCGAGATCGCGCCCGCGTACATTGACCTGCACGACCACCATGCGCTTGCCGTTCTCGCGGCTGATCTGATTGAGCCCCTGCGTGTAGCTGAATCGCGCCACTTCGCGCAGCGGGATCGAGCGGGCGACCTGCCCTTCGGGTGTGGGCAGCATGACCGGAATGGCGCCGAGCGTCTCCAGATCGTCACGCTGGGCGTCCGGCAAGCGGACCACCACCGCGAATCGCCGGTCGCCCTCGAACAGCAGCCCGGCCTCGCGCCCGCCGAGCGCGGCAGCGACGGTGTTCGCCACCTCCTCCACCGACAGGCCGTAGCGCGCCGCCGCCAGACGGTCGATCTTCACATCGAATGTCGGGGCGCCGTCGGTCTGCTCGGCACTGACATCGCCCGCACCGGGTATGGTACGCAGGATGCCGGCGATGCGTTGAGCCTGTTCGCTCATCGCTTCGAGATCGTCACCATAGAGCTTGACCGCGACATCGGCGCGGACGCCCGCGATCAGTTCGTTGAAACGCATCTGGATCGGCTGCTGGATCTCGGTGCGGTTGCCGATCAGCGGCTTCATCTTCTCCTCGATGCGCCGCAGGATGTCCTCCTTGGACTTCACCTCGGCCGGCCATTCGCTTTCCGGCTTGGGGATGAAATAGGTGTCGGAGGCGTTGGGCGGCATCGGGTCGGTGCCGAGATCGGCATTGCCGTTCTTGGAAAAGACCAAGGCGGCTTCGGGCAGCGACTTCAGCGCATTCTCGATCTGGAGCTGCATCTGCGTCGACTGGTCGATCGAGGCCGAGGGCACGCGGAAGTTGGTGACGGTGATGTCCTTCTCGTCGAGCTGCGGCATGAACTCCTCGCCGAGCAGGCCGAAGCACAGGATCGCCGCCGCGAAAATACCAACGCCTGCCCCGATGAACGGCAAGGGGCGAGCGACCGCCTTCGCCAGTAGGGGCGCATATTTCTCCTTGAACCAGCGGATCGGCTTCACCTCCGTCTCGCTGACCTTCCCCTTGATGAGGATCGCGAGCATCGCTGGCACGAAGGTCAGCGACAGGACAAACGCACTGGCGAGCGCCACCATTAAGGTGATCGCCATCGGTGAGAAGGTCTTGCCCTCGACCCCCTGGAAGGTGAGCAAAGGCACAAAGACGAGGAAGATGATGAGCTGGCCATAGACGGTCGGCCGCACCATCTCCTGCGATGCCTCGATCACTTCGCCAAGCCGTTCGCCCAAGGTCAGCAGCCGTCCCTCACGCTCCTGCCGTTCGGCAAGGCGTCGCAAGGCATTTTCGACGATAATGACCGCACCGTCGACGATCAGGCCGAAATCGAGCGCGCCGAGGCTCATCAGATTGCCCGACACGCCGAGCCCGTTCATGCCCGCTGCCGTCATCAGCATGGTGATCGGGATCACCGCTGCGGTGATCAGCGCCGCGCGGATATTGCCGAGCAGCAGGAACAGGACGACGATAACGAGCAGCGCGCCTTCGACCAGATTCTTCTCGACCGTCGCGATCGTCGCGTTTACCAGCTTGGAGCGATTGTAGACCGGCTCGGCGAACACGTCGGGCGGCAGCGATTTGTTGATCTCGGTGAGCTTTTCCGCTGCGCTGTTGGCGACGATGCGGCTGTTCTGGCCGACCAGCATCAGCACGGTCGAGATCACCGCCTCCGAGCCCATGCGGCTGCCCGATCCGGTGCGAACCGCGCCGCCGATCACGACCTGGCCGACATCCTTGACGCGCACCGGCACACCGTTGCGGGTGGCGACCACCGCCTCCTGAATATCCTCGATCGACTTGAGGCGCGCGTCGGCACGGACGAGGAAACTTTCCCCGGCGCGGCGCACATAATTGGAGCCGGCCGACAGGTTCGCCCGTTCCAGCGCGTCGGCCAGTTCGGTGATCGACAGGCCATAGCTGGCGAGCGCGTTCAAATTGGGTTCGACCAGATATTGCTTCACATAGCCGCCGTTGGAATCGACGCCGGCGACGCCCTGGACGTTCCGCATCTGCGGGCGGATGATCCAGTCCTGCACGGTGCGCAGATAGGCGGCCTTGGCCAGCTCGGTGGTCAGCCGCTCGCCCTCCGGGGTGAGATAGCTCCCGTCCGATTGCCAGCCGGGTTTGCCGTCCACGACCTTGACGCCCTTGCCGTCGGGATGCCGGAACGCGACCGAGTAGAAGAAGATCTCGCCGAGCCCCGTGCTGAGCGGCGCGAGGTTGGGCTGGATGCCGGCCGGCAGGCTGTCCTTGGCCTGGGTGAGCCGCTCCGTCACCTGCTGGCGCGCGAAGTAGATGTTGGTGTCGTCGGTGAACACCGCCGTCACCTGGCTGAAGCCGTTGCGCGAGAAGGAGCGTGTCATCTCTAGGCCGGGGATGCCGGCCAGCGCCGTTTCCACCGGGAAGGTGACTTGCTTCTCGATGTCCACCGGCCCCAGCGTCGGGGCGAAGGTGCTGATCTGCACCTGCCGGTTGGTGACGTCGGGCACCGCGTCGATCGGCAGCTTGGTGATCTGCCATGCGCCGAAGCCGACGACGATGAGCGTCAGGAACGCGACGAGCCATCGCATCCTGACCGAGAGCGAGAGGATGCGCGCGATCATTCCTCGCCTCCCTGGTTCTTCTCGATTTCCGCCTTCAGGAGAAAGGCATTGGTCGTGGCGATTGGGGTGCCGGCCGCGAGGCCGGAGACGATCGCGATCAGCCCGCCAGAGCGGCTGCCGACCTGCACGGTCTGCGCCTTGAACCCGGTCGCGGTGCGAACAAAGACGACGGTGCGATCGCCAAGCGTCTGAACGGCATCCTGTGGCACCATCACGCCACCCTTGGCTGCGCCACCGCTGGCGAAGATGCGCGCCTGAACGAGCTGGCCGGGGACAAGCGTGCTGCCGCCCGCGCTCGGCACGATGATGACGGTCGCAGCCCGCGACGTCGGATCGACCACGCCGGTTTCGGAGCGGACCTGGCCATCAATCTTGCGGCCGTCGTTGGTGGTCAGTTCGACCCGATCGCCGGCACGCACGCGCCCTGCGTCGGCCGGAGGCAGGCTCGCCGCGATTTGCAGGCGCGTCGGATCGGCGATGCGGAACAGCTCTGTCTCCGCCGATACGAACGTGCCGAGCGTGCCGGGCGCTGAGGTGATGCGCCCGCTGATCGGGCTGACCACCGCCACCGAACGGCCATCGGACGCTACGCGCGCAGCACTTGCGGCGGCGCTGGCGCGGCGCGCATCGGCTTGGGCTACCGCAAGATTGGCCTGCGCGGTCTCATAGTCGGCTCGTGGGCTCACGCCCTGATCGAGCAGCGATTTCTCACGGGCAAGCTGTCGCTCGGCAAGCGTGACGCGCGCGCTCGCGGCACCGCGATCGGCAACGATCGCCGAAGCGTCGCGGCTCTCGACCAGCGCGATCGTCTCGCCGGCCCGCACCGGATCGCCGATCCGCTTGAAGATGCGCGTGACCGTGCCCGCCGCCCGCGCGGTCAGCACCGCTTCGGCGTCGGGCGTCGAATCGACCGTCGCACTCGCGCTGATCACCGCATCGAGTTCGCCCGATGCGGCCGGCGCGATGCCGATCTGCGAGGTGCGGATGCCTTCGGCGGTGATGGCGACGCTATCGCTCGGCGCTTCGGCCTTTGCGACGGCTTCGGGTGCGGGCGGAGCGGGCTGGGTCAGGCGGGCAATGCCGAAGCCGGTTCCGGCGGCGACGGCAAGCGCGATGGCGGCTCCGGCGTAGAGCCGGTTCTTTTCGGAGGTCATTGGATCGGGTCTCCGGTGATGGCGCGGCCCTGGAGGCGGGCCAGGATGGCGTAGGTGGCGAAGCGGGCGGCCTGGGCGTCGAGGACGACACCACGGGCAGCACCAAGATTATGACGAGCGGTCAGCAACTCGATCAGCGGCGACTTGCCGCCCTCATAGGCGATACGAGCCAACCGATAGCCTTCCTGCGCGGTCGCGAGCGACGCCTGCGCGGCTCGCACCCGTGCCTCGGAAGCCTCGGCCTGGGCGATGGCGCCGCGCAGTTCCGCCTCGGCTTCAGTCCGGGCGACTTCCGCCCGCGCCGTCGCCCCGGCCACATCGGCCCGCGCGGCGGCGATATTGCCCCGGTTGCTGTCGAACAGCGGCAGCGGCACCGAGACGCCGACGACCAGCGCGGTCGCGCCTTCGCGTTCGAGCCGCCGGACACCCAGCGAGCCGGTGATGTCGGGGATCGCACGCTTGCGCTCATAGGCGAGCCGCTGATTGGCCGCCTCGCGCTCGGCCAGCGCGGTCCGATAGATCGTCGAGCGGCCTGGATCGACCGGGCCGACCGCCGGAGGGGTGTCGAACAGCGCCAGCACCGAGCCGGACAGGCCGGTATAGGGCTGCGTCACCCCGGAGAGCGCCGACAGCCGGGCAAGGGCCGCGGTATAATTGGCGCGCGCGAGGTCCAGATCGGCCCGCAGCGCCTGCAACACGGTCTCCGCCTGGAGGCTACGCAGCCGCGCTTCCTTGCCGGCGCCGACCTGGGCGTTGGCGACTCTCAGGTCGGCCTCGGCTTCCTCTACTTCATCTTCGGCGAGTTCGACCCGGCGCTGTGCGATTTCGGCCGCCGCATAGCCGGTCGCCAGATCGAAGGCATAGGCAACGCGCGCATCGAGCCCGCGCGCCTGCGCCGCGCCGACGCCGGCCCGGCCTGCGGCGATCCGTGCGGTGCGCTTGCCGCCCAGCTCGAATGGCTGGTTGAGCTGAAGCGTCGTCTCCGCCGCATCGAAGCTGGAATAGGGTGCGCCGCCGCCGATATTCTCGGCGAGGACGCTCACGCTCGGATTGGGCCGCGCGCGTGCCTGTTCGGCAAGCCCTTCCGCCCGCGCGACATCGGCGGCGATAACCGCCGCGCGAGGCGCATCCTCGCTTTGCTTGAGCAATATGGGGAACGGCGGCGCCTCCTGGGCATAGGCCGTCCCTCCCAAAACCGCGCTCCATAGCACGGCCGTCATGCCGACCATCGCGCAACGCGGCAGCCGGCGCTTCACGCCATTCATGATGTTTCCCTTCGAGCTGACAGGTTGCCCCTGCGGCTTGCGCCGCGTCGGACGGTCAGGCCCTTGGGGGTCGGAGGATGGATACCGGCGGGAGGGAATGGACCGCGACCGGCCCGGCCATCGTCCACACGGCCGCGAGAGCAGGCGCGGTTCCCGCGACTGCCGGCTCGGCAGGCATGGCGATGCCTTGCAGCACGACATGCGCTGCAAGGTGCAGCGGATCGGCGGGCTGCGGTCGGTCGCCGGGGTGATGATCGCCAAGCTCGATCACATGCTCCGCCCCGGTGACGTCATGGACGTGGGGCTTCGAGTCATGCCAGCTCGCGAGGACAACCATACCGACCAGGGCAAGCATCATCAGGAGCAGCGCCATAGGGCGGCCCCGAACAAGCCGAGTGCGGACAGGTGTCGCGATCACGGCGCTTTGGTAACGCGAGAGCGATTGCGCTGGCAATGCGCAACTGCCGCTCATGTCGTCGGCCAGCGCGGATGGAGGTCGTCGATCACGAAGTCGTGCCTGGCCTGACCATCCACATGAGCGTCGCGCAGATGGGGATGATCGGCCGGAAGGTCGTCGTGACGGTGCGGCACTGAGTCCGGGTCGCTTGCCGGCCACAGCAGCAGCGCCGCGACCGCGCCGACCGCCGCCAGCGCGGCCATGCCGCCGAACGCGGCGGTCATGCTCACCCGCGCGCCGAGCTGGCCGACCAGCGGATAGGCGATCAGCCAGCAGACATGGCTGAGCGCGAACTGTGCGGCGAACAAGGCGGGCCGGTCCTCGGAACTGGCGGAGCGGCGCAGCAGACGGCCGCCCGGCGTCACGCTCATTGAATAGGCGATGCCGAGCAAGAGCCAGCCGCCGAGCAACAAGTGCCAATAGCCCGGCCCCGGCGGGACCATCGCGCTGATCGCGGTCAGGACGGCCAGGCCGATCGCCAGCAGGAACGAGGCGCCGATCATGATCGGTCGGTCGGCCAAGCGATCGAGGATGCGCGGCAGCGCGAACGCCGCGCACATCGAGCCGCCGCCAAACGCGGCCAGCGTCAGCGCCACGTCGCGCTGGCCGAACCCCAGCCCGCGCACGATCACCACCGTATTGACGATCACCATCGCGCTCGCCGCCGCTGCCGCCAGCGTCACCGCGAGCAGCCCGCGCATACGCGGCGTCTTGAGATAGATGCGGATGCCGCGCGTGGTCTTGTCGTAGATGCCGGTGTTGCGGGCCGCAGCGGCCACGGCTTTGGGCAGGCCGGAGGTCACGACCAGCGCGGCCGAGGCGAGAAAGCCGATCGCCGTGCCCGAGAACAGCCAGTGGAAGTTGATGACCGTGAGCAGCGCCGCCGCGAGGATCGGGCTGGTCAGGCTCTCCATGTCATAGGCGAGCCGGGACAGCGACAGCGCGCGGGTATAGTCGGCTTCTTCCGGCAGCACGTCGGGAATGGTCGCCTGGAAGGTCGGGGTGAACCCTGCCGACGCCGATTGCAGAACGAAGATCAGCACATAGACCTGCCAGACCTCGGTGACGAACGGCAGGCAGATGGCGACGGCGGCGCGGATTAGGTCGAGCGATACCAGCAGCGCCTTGCGCGGCACCCGGTCGGCGAAGGCGCCCGCGATCGGCGCGACGCCGATATAGGCGATCATCTTGATGGCGAGCGCCGTCCCCAGCACCGCGCCGGCATCGCCACCGGCAATGTCATAGGCGAGCAAGCCCAGTGCGACCGTTGCCAGTCCCGTGCCGACGAGCGCGATCACCTGCGCGAAGAACAGGTGGCGATAGGTTCGGTTGGCGAGGACGCGGAGCATGGCGGGTTCATATCCCCCTGGGGGGATAGTTGCAACATCCCCCCAGGGGGATATATCAATTACCTCGACAAGCTTTTGTCGCGGTGGAAGATAGAGTGATGAGCAACCACAAGCACGCCAGCCATCCGGCGATCATCAAGCGGCTCAATCGCGCCGCGGGCCATCTGCGCAGCATTGTCACGATGATCGAGGAGGAGCGGACTTGCGTCGATGTCGCGCAGCAGCTCGATGCGGTCGAGAAAGCCGTGGCGAGCGCCAAGCGCGCCCTTATCAACGATCATATCGACCATTGCCTCAGCCATGCCGCCGACGAGGGCGGTGCGGCCAGGGCGATCGAGGATTTCAAGGCGATCTCGCGCTACCTCTGATCAAGGGCGTACCGCGCCACGGCTCCCTGGTTTTCAGATTGCTGGTTAAATATCCTACCCAGGGGGATAGGATTTTCGCAATCAGACTGCTAGGGCGTCGCACCATGACTTCGCTCACAGACTTGCTCCAGCAAAGCGCCGCCCATGCGTGGCTGTTCCTGCCCACCGCCATTCTGCTTGGCGCGCTGCACGGCCTCGAACCCGGCCATTCGAAGACAATGATGGCAGCGTTCATCATCGCAGTCAGGGGAACGGTGCGTCAGGCGGTGTTGCTAGGGCTTGCAGCGACGCTCTCCCATACCGTTGTTGTCTGGGCGGTGGCACTGGGCGGCATGTGGCTGTTCGGCGGTCTTAACGCAGAAGCCACCGAACCTTATTTCCAGCTCGCGTCAGGCGTGCTGATCGTCGTGATCGCCGCCTGGATGCTATGGCGCACCCGTCGCGAGCAGATCGCCGCCGAGCACTATCATCACGATCATGGCCACGGGCACGAACATCACCACGGTCATTCCCATGATCACGGCCACGACCATCACGATCACCACCACGATCATGAAGAGTTCGAAGAAGCCGAGGAACGCGGTTTGGAGGTCGCGACCGGCGGTTTCGTCGATGCGCACGAAATGGCCCATGCCGAGGACATCCGCCGCCGCTTCGCGAACAGCAACGTCACCACCGGCCAGATCATTCTATTCGGTTTGACCGGCGGCCTGATCCCGTGCCCGGGCGCGATCACCGTGCTGCTGCTCTGCCTCCAGCTTCAGCGGTTCGCCCTGGGCGCCGTTCTGGTGCTCTGCTTCAGCATCGGGCTTGCCATCACCATGGTCGCCTCGGGCGTGATCGCCGCGGTCAGCGTCAAGCAGGTGACGAAACGCTGGAGCGGCTTTGGCGAGATCGTCCGCAAGGCGCCCTATGTATCAGGCGCCGTCATCCTTATCGTGGGCCTCTATGTCGCGGTCCATGGCTGGATCGCGCTGCCGCATTGAGAAGGACGTTCGTATGAGCCACGCCGCCAGTCCCGACCTCATGAACCGCCTGAAGCGGGCGCAGGGCCATCTGGCCAAGATCGTCGAAATGGTCGCCGAAGGGCGCGACGGTCTCCAGATCGCGCAGCAGATGCAGGCGGTGGTCGCCGCGCTCGACAAGACGAAGACATTGCTGGTCAGCGATCATATCGAGCATCATCTCGAGGAGCTGGTCGGGCCGTTGCCCAAAGCGACGCGCGACGAACTGGCCAAGCTCGGCGAGCTGGCCAAATATCTTTGACCAGCACCCGCATCTCACGGTCGAGCATCAGGCCGCGAAAACCTGAGCAGGTTCGAGGCGCAGGACCGGCCGCATGCTGAGCAGGACGGCGCCGGCACAGGCGAGCAGATTGAGCAACACGCAGCCGAGCGGCGCCCACCACATCAGACGATAAGGCAGTTCCGCCCAGCCGGCGGCGATACCCGCAAGCGCGCACAGGCCAAGACCGATGCCCGTACCGAGCAGACCGGCTACGCCCGCTTGCGCCATCACCATGCGCCACAATGTCGCCGGCGCGGCGCCCAACGCACGAAGCACCGCATATTGGCGAAGATGCTCGGCGGTGAAGATGTAGAGCATGACCGCGGTAAATCCGAAGCCGATCGCCACCGCGATCGTCAGCATGGTGGCAATGTCGCCGACATCCTCTGACGTGTCGAGGAACCAGCGGACGGTCGCGGCCTCGAAATCATCGCGGGTCATCGCGGTGTAGCCGGTCCGGCGCGTGATCGCCGCCGCCAGCCGGCCAGGATCGATGCCCGGCGCTGCACGGACGATCAGAAACGAGGTGCGTAATCGCTCCAGCGGCAGCACACGCGCGGCATTGGCCCAGCTCATGTAGAGCAACGGCCGCGGAGGAAACCGCGGCAAGCCGTGCGCCACGCCCGCGACCAGCAAGCGATGGTCGGCGATCAGGAGTTCATCTCCGGCGCGCAAAAGCCGCGTCGGACCGGCGGGGTGTAGATCGCCCGGGCTTGGCCGATCCTGCGTGTCGAGCTTGCCCTCCGATCCGCCCGCATCGACGATCGCCGCCTCGGCGGTGCGCAGAAGCGGAGCCCCGCTCTTGCCGTCAACGGGCGGCGCGCCGGAGAGCGTCGCATCGTCCAGTCCGATGACGTCAAAGGATTGTAGCCGACCATCCGGCATCCGCGCGTCCGCCGTGCCGAGCGCCAGCATCGCGACATCTGCGACGCCGGCAACCGAGCGCACCCGATCACGCGCCGACGCCGACATATTGGCGAAACGGTCTGGCGAGGCGGTGGTGGCGTCCATTACCCATACGTCGCCCGGCTGCTCGGCTACCAATGCAAAGCTGCGGGTCATGAAGCCGGCGAAATATGAAGCGGCAAAGCTGGCGAGCAAGGTTGCGAGCGCTATCCCCGCCACCAGTCCACCGAATTTGCCGGCATCCGCCACCAGCATTCGCACCGCGACGCGGATCACCGCCGAGCCACTCGCTCGGTAGGCGCACCCAACTCCACATCGACCTGTTGACCGATATAGACCGGCAGCGCCTTGGGATCGAAACTGTAGATGAGCTGGAGCACCCGTGTATCGGTACGTTCGGCGGCGGCCCCGGTCAGGCTGGTCTTGGGCTGGACGAAGGATTCGACACGGACGAAACGGAGCGGCGCGTGGAGTTGACGGTTCCCCTGGACATACGCCTCGCCCGGCACACCGCCGCGCACCCGCCATGCATCATGTTCGTCGACATCGACGCGCACATAGAGCCGATCGTCATTTCCCATGAGAATGACCGGCTGGGCCGTTCCGATTGCTTCGGCGATCTCGCCAGGACGGACATTGATCTTGAGGATGCGTCCGGCTACCGGCGCGCGGACGGTGCGGCGCGCGATCTCGGCATCGAGTTCATGCAGCTGCGCGCGGGCGGCTGCGACGTTGGCGCGGGCAACCGCAAGATCCGATTGGCGCTGGATCAGGTCGTTCCGCGCGACGAACTGCGCCATCTCCGGGGTCGATACCGCGTCGAGGCGCCGCTGGATCGCAGGCAGCGCCGCCTCTGCCTGAGCGATCGCGGCAACCACGGTCTCTCGCCGATTGGAGAGGTCGCGCGCGTCGATACGAAACAGTGGAGTGCCCTTGGCCACCGTTTGGTTCCAGGTGACGTCGAGCCGCGCGATCAGGCCCGTCACCGGCGTGCCGACCGCGATCGTACCCGAGCTGGCTTCGACAATACCGCTTCCGGCAACCCGATGGTCGTCTCCGGCAGCAGGCCGGGCTTTAGCCGCCGCGGGCGACGCATTGTCGTGGATGACCATCGCACCAGCGCCGATCGCCCCTACCGCGGCCACTCCGGTCAGCGTCACAAGCATCCGATTCATGCCGCTCGCGCCTGTTCCGGGAGAATCCGTCCGTCTTCCATTCGCACGATCCTGTCGGCGAAAGGCTCGATCCGGGGATCGTGGGTGACGATCAGCAACGAGGCTCCAAGCTCCCTGGCCCGAGCGCGCAGCACCTCCATCACCTGCTGGCCGCTGTCATGATCGAGCGCGCTGGTGGGCTCATCGCACAGCAAAACCGCAGGGGCGTGAACGATCGCGCGGGCAATCGCGACACGCTGCCGTTGCCCCCCGCTTAGCTGTGCGGGCGGGTGTCCGGTACGATCGGCGAGTCCCACCGCCGCCAATGCGTCCGCCGCGGCCTCCTCGGCTTGTGCCCTCGGCGTTCCCGTAAGCAGCAATGGAACGGAAACATTGTGCAGCGCCGTGAGCGCCGGCAGGAGATTGAACGACTGGAATACGAAACCGAGTTTCCGCGCGCGCAAGGCCGTCCGCTCGGCGCTCGCCAGCGCGCTAATAGCCGTGCCGGCGATCGTCACTTCGCCTTCATCGGTATTCAGCAGCATTGCGATGATCGAGAGCAAGGTGGTCTTGCCGCAACCGGATGGCCCGGTGAGCAGGACGATCTCACCGGCGGCCACGTCGAGATCGACACCGCGCAGTGCTGCGACACGTGCCTCGCCAGTGCCGAAGCCCTTGGCTACTGCCCGGCAGGCGATAGCCGGGCTGCCGGCGGCACTCACTGGCCTTCCCCCTGCACCTCGAACACACGCGCCGCGTAGCGAGCCAATGCCGCTTCGCAGGCTTGCAGCCGCTCGGCGGCCGTCAATCCGAGAGGAGCCTCATAGAAATCGAGCTTGCGGATCTTCTCGATCCAGCCCTGGAGCTTGCGAAGCTCGGCATCCTCTTCTTCCAGCTCCGCATAGGTGAACTTCTCCTTGCGGAACTCCTTGGCGATTTCCTCCTCGAACGCATCGCACTTGCCGATGAATTCGCGATATTGATCGTCGCGATCGGCGCGAAAGCGTTCGAGCACCTTGTGCTCCTGCGCCGGATCGAAGGCGATGGTTTCGAGCAGCACTGCTTCGCCGCCAAGGGAGGTCGCCTCATTCTCCAGGAGTTTGAGGCGCCGGATATGGTCGTCGTTTCTCGGCAGGAGGCAGACGCCGTTCTGGAGATAGACGGCGCCCATCGCCTTGAGCTTGCGCCACAGTCCGATCCGGCCGGCAGCGGGCTCCGCTGGAACCTTGTACGTGAATAACAGCCATTCGATTCTCATGGCGCCCGATATGATGTAACGATGGTAACATTTCAATCGCAATCATCGCTTGGTAGCAGGCGCCGCGTCCGTAACTGTCGTCAGAAATTGACCGAATTGATCCGAAGCACCCAGATAGCCGCCGGACCACCCCGTGCCGGGACCGCCACGAACAACCGATCCAGTTCGGGCACAAAGAGTCCGGTGCGCGCGCCACCAGCCGTCTGCACACGGACGCTGCTGCCATCGGCGCCGATCACATCGACATGGCCGGCGCCGCAGACCAGCAGAATATGGCCGCGCACCAGGAACAGATCGTCGGCGTCACCACAGGCCGATGCGAGCGACAGTGTCTTACCTGTGGTGGTGTCGATCGTCGCGAGCGCTGCGGGGAGCCGATAGGCGATCACAATGCGCTGGCCTGACGGCTCGACCGCCATTGGGAAGTTGAGGCGGTGCAGCCCAGTCGGCCAACGCGCCCGTTGTTTGCTCTGGTCGATGTCGGCCGCAATCACCGAGCCGTCGTCGGGGACATTGATATAGGCGCGTGATCCGGACAGCCGGAACCCTTCGGGATGGCCGGGTAGCGCCAGCCGGGCGAGGACGGTGTGATGGACGGGGTCGATCGTGGCGAGAGCGCCCTTGCCATAACCGACGATGACATGGCCGTTGCGCGGATCGACCCGGACATTGTCGGCATCGTCGCCAAGATCGATCCGCGCCAGCTCGCGGCGATCGGCATCATAGAAGCGGACGGAACCATCTCCGCAGGCAACCACCAGTTCGCGTGTCGCCGGAAGCCAGGCGACCCCCTGCGGTTCGCGAAGGCCGGCGATGCGGCCGATCACCTTGCCGTCCTCAAGGTCGATCTCATCGACCGTGCCATTGGCGATTTCGGCGACGAACAGCCGATGGCCCGTCAGATCGACCGCCAGATGGTCGATGCGTCCCCTGGTCTCGAGGAGCGGGATGGTCCGCTCCAGTACGAGAGGGGAGCGTGGATCGGTCGGCTGTGCCTGGCTGCATCCAGGTAGCGCAGACATCATGACGGCGATGATCGCCGACCAGCTACGGGGGGTCCTTGCCAACCTCATTTGGCCGCATCCGAGTCGACCGGCGGCCAGTTATGCGCTTCCTTCCCATCCGATTGGCACCAGGCATAGAATGCGTCGTAGAGAAGCATCCCGTGCCGCAGCATTTCATGATCGTCGGGATAGGTAGCGGACAAGCCAAGGGAGATCGCGAGCAGCCCGGCCGATTGGGGGGTCAAATCCAACCTCGCAGTGTCGGCGCCGCGCACGATGGCGGCGAGCCGCTGCAGCGCCTCGTTTTCCTCCAGGTCGTACTTGGTGACGAACGCATCGAAACTGCACTTCTCACCAACGTGGCTCAACTCGACGCCGGGAATGTCGTAGGGGATTGCGTCTTCTGCCCGCGCAACCGCCAATACCTGATCTGCCGGAACATAGAGAAACTCGGGCATCTCGTCGATAAATCGCGCGATCAGCCACGGGCAGGCAATGCGGTCGATCTTGGGATGTTCACGCGTGATCCATTTCATGGCAAACCTCCTCGTCCTTCGGGGCGTTTCAGCGGGCTATAATCTCGCGGCACCTGTGTATGACGGCGCTTGCCGCTTACAGGTCGATATTGCGGATTGGGACGGTCATTCCTGAACGGCCAGAATCCCACCCTCGGGATCGACCTTGAGCACTACGGTCCGGTTGACGCGATTTTTGCCCTTGAACTCGTATCGCATATTGCCGTCGCGCAGCGTCACCTGTTCCACCTTGTTGATAGTGATCAGTTCCTTCCTGGCGCCGTCGACGACTGCCTGCGGCACCTTGTCGATCGGCACGACAACCTCGCTTCGCTCTTCCGATCCGAGAGATTGGCCGACCGCGCCTCCACATCCCGTCAATAAAATCGCGGCAGCGGCGATCACGGAAAACATTCTTGCCATCGTGGCTCTCCTGCTTGGATGCGTGGGCAACTGCAATTGGACGCTCTCCGCGCGACGTCCTGGCTCCGAGGGCGGGGTCGGCGAAACACACCATCAGGGGTTCCGCCGACCTCATCCCGCGCGGCTTGCGGCGGACAAACCGCGGAAGACGTTCCTGCCGACGCCGCGCGCTTCATGGTTTCAATTCGGTGCGACCGCGACGTGGCTGAGTGCCGCGGCCAGTCCTCGTGCAAGCTTCTGCGCGTCGTCATTGGCCCAGAAGTGCATGAAGAACAGGCGCGGCTCATCATCGAGCATGTGGTTGTGAAGTGCCGTCACCTCGATGCCGTTCTCGCGTAGCGTGCGCAGCACCGGATTCACTTCGGCGGCGGTCAGCACGAAATCGCCCGTGATCGCGGCCTTGCCGCCGCCGGTCGGCTGGAAGTTGATCGCTTCCGCCGAGCCCATTGCGGGCGGCAGAGCCATGCCACCGTCGCGCGGCGTCTCCGCGCGCGGGATGCCGAACCCATACACCCCGCCGCCGATCTTGCCCTTGTGACCGAGGATGCGGTCGAGTGCGGCGGTGTCGAGATCGAGCGTCTCCGGCACGGCCGGGCTTGCTGCCGGTGGCGCCGAGAGCGGCGTGCCGCTCAGTGCCAGCGCGTCGTGCAGGACCTTGGCGAGCTTCGCCGGATCACCGCGCCCAGCGATGTGCATGTACATGGTATGCGGCGTGTTGCGGAGCAGGTGGTTGTGGAGCGCGGTGATCTCGATGCCTCCAGCAGCCAGCTTGGCCATCACCGGGTTAACCTCGGTATCGGTGAGCACCAGATCACCCATCACCATCACCTGGCCCTGTCCGTGCGAAACGAATGCCAGCCATGAACCGAGCGCCAGCGCGGGCTTCAGCGTCACCCCGTCGACCGTGACGCGCAGATCGCTGCGCGGAAGGCCGATGCGATAGACGCCGCCCGGCATCTCGGTGCCCGGCTTGCCGATCGCGGCCGCAACCACCTGCTCCCAGGGTTCGGCCGCCTGCGCCGGCATTCCCAGCGCCAGCAGGCTCGACAGAGTCAACATCATGACACGCTTCATCTTACTCTCCTTACTCCCGACGGGATCAGCTCATGAGGACATAGATGGCACCCAGCGCCGCGCTGACGCCGAGCACCGGCAGCACGCCGGCCTTGAACCGGAAGACCGCGACGATCGCCCCTGCGGCCAGCAGCAGTGCCGGCCAGTTGACCGATGCCAACACCGGCAAGTCGAGCGTGCCGCCTGCGAACGGCAAGGGGCGCACCTCGCCAAACAACGTGTGGATCGCAAACCAGACCGCCAGGTTGAGGATCACGCCGACCACCGCGGCGGTGATCGCGGCGAGCGCTGCGGAGAGCGCGCGGTTGCCGCGCAGCCGCTCGACGAACGGCGCGCCCGCGAAGATCCACAGGAAACAGGGCGCGAAGGTCACCCAGGTCGTGAGGATCGCGCCCAGCGTCGCGGCGAGCAGCGGCGGCAGCCCGGTCTCCGCGCGGAACGCGGCGAGGAAGCCGACGAACTGCGTGACCATGATCAGCGGTCCCGGCGTCGTCTCCGCCATGCCGAGCCCGTCGAGCATCTCGCCGGGCTTGAGCCAATGATAGGTGCCGACCGCTTCCTGCGCGACATAGGCGAGCACCGCATAGGCGCCGCCGAACGTCACCACCGCCATCTGGCTGAAGAAGGTCGCGATCCGGCTGAACACGTCGTCCGGACCGAACGCGAGCAGCAGCGCGGCGACCGGCCCGAGCCAGAGCAGCAGGAACGCCCCCGAAATGCGCAGCGACCAGGAGAGGTTCGGCCGCGCATGGTCGGGCAACTCCTCGCCGAGCGCAGTGTCGCGGTCGTGGACGATCGGCCCCTTGGTGGTGCCGTGCCCGCCACCGCCCTTGAACGCGGCGAGTCCGGCCCGACCGCCGAAAAAACCGATCAGCGCCGCGGCGAGTACGATCAGTGGAAACGGCGCGCCGAGCAGGAAGATGGCGAGGAACGCCACCGCCGCGAGCCCCCGCATGACGTTGTTCTTGAGCGCACGACCGCCAACCCGCACCACCGCCTGCAGCACTATGGCGAGCACCGCGGCCTTGAGCCCGAAGAACAGCCCGGTGACCAGCGGGACCTCACCGAGCAGCACATAGATATAGCTCAGGCCGAGGATCGCGAGGAATCCGGGCAGGATGAACAGCGCGCCGGCGACCAATCCGCCCTTTGTCTTGTGCAGCAGCCAGCCGATATACACTGCGAGTTGCTGCGCCTCCGGGCCGGGCAGCAGCATGCAATAGTTGAGTGCGTGGAGGAATCGTTCCTCGCCGATCCATTTCTTCTCGTCGACCAGGATGCGGTGCATCACCGCGATCTGGCCCGCGGGGCCGCCGAAGGAGAGCGCGGCGATCCGCGCCCAGACCTTGACTGCTTCGCCGAACGGGATGCCGTGATCGCGGGGGGCGGCTGCGCCGGAAACAAGCGTGGCGCTCATTGCGATGCTCTCCGATTGCTGAAATAGGCATGAAACTGGTCGAGTGCGTCGCCGCCGCGCGCAATCCGCTCAAGGTCGTCCTCGCTCGATGCGCAGATGCCGTCGAGCATCGCGCCCAGGCCCGCCGCCTCGGGCCGATCGAACTTGCCGTCGGCGATATCGAGCTCGTGGATCAGCTCGCCGATCGCGGCGAGCGCGCCATCGTCGAGACCGGCGCGCAGCACCAATGTCTCGAAGCTGCAGCGATCCTCCTCGTGCGTGAACTCGGCGTCGGCCATGTCGAAGCGCAGCTCGCCCGACTCCGGCTCATAGCCTTTGCCGTCGACGAACTTGAAATTGGCCTCGCTGTCGATGAAGCGCCGGATCAGCCAGGCGGAGGCGATGCGATCGACATGCACGCCGCGGCGCGTGACCCAGATACGGTTCCTGAGCGCGCCGACATCGATCGCGGGCGCGGGTTCGGACCGGCCGATATCGGGATGGCTAAACCGGCGCTCTTCGAGCTCACGCAGCGCCGCTTCGGCGCCCTGGCGGCCATGCGCGCCGAAGAAGTCGAGCCGAATCACCTCGGCGAGCCGCCGTCGCAGCCGCTCGATCTCTATCCCCGCCACGGGGGCGGCCTCGACCAGCCGCCGCGCGTCCTGCACGATCTCGTCATAGTCGGCATCGCGGGCCGCATCGAACTCGGCCTGCAGCTCGGCATCGCTTTGGCCGGCGACCAGCTTCGCCTCGATCAGGATGGCTTCGCCGCCGCTTGCACGGATCTCCTCCAGCAGTTCGAAAAACGTGGCGGCAGCCTCGGCATCGGCAGGCAGAACATGGACGGCGTTCTTGAGCGGCACCGCACCTGTCGCCTGAATCCGGCGTCCGATCTTTACGCGCAGGTAAGGCGGCTTGGCGGGAAGTTGATGGAGCAGCGCAAGCCAACCCGTCTTGTCAGAATCGCGAGTCATGATGTACGTGTATCATCGAATCGGAGCGAATGATACATATGCTTCATAGTAAATTGCAGAAGGAGGGTGCGAGGACGCGCCGAATCCCGACATTATCCAGCGCGATTCTGATCGCGAGCTTCGCTGTGGCTGCGCCAGCGACGGTTCAGGCACAAACGCGGCCGGCCGACACGGAGGCCGGCGCCGAGATCGCGATGACATTGGCGGAGGCGCTGTCCTATTCCCGCCTCCATTACCCCGCCGTGAAGTCCGCCCTGGCATACAAGGAAGCCGCGGCGCGGGACGTGGACGTCGCGCGGACGGCCTATCTTCCACAGGTCAATCTCCTCGCCCAGATCAACCGGGCGACCGTGAACAATGTGACCGGCCTGCTGTTGCCGCAGCCCGGGCTGCCGGCAGTCTCGGGTCCGGTCTTCCCGGAAACCGGGCAAAGTACGTGGAATAGCGCTGTCGGGGTCTCCGCGAGTTGGCGACCATTTGATTTCGGCTATCGTGCGGCGAAGGTCGAGGCGGCTCGGAACGCGGCCGAGGCCGCCAGCGACGGCGCGAGCCTGACGCAGCTCGACGTTGAACTTGCGACGGCGAACGCGTTCCTGAATCTCGTAGCTGCACAGCGGCTCGAGCAGGCCGCGCGCGCCAATCTCGCCCGGCTTGAGGCCTTTGCGTCCGCCGTGCATATTCTGGTCACGAACAAGCTGCGGGCGGGCGTCGAAGGCGAGCAGGCAGATGCAGCAGTGGCACTGGCGCGCGCGACACTGATTTCGACACAAGCCAATGTGGAGACGCAACGCGCGATCCTGGCCAAGCTGGTTGGACGGCCTGTCGCCGCCGTCACAATCGACGCAGTCGCGCTGGATCGGAGCCCGCCGAGCACGGGCGTTTCGTCCGCCTCTGCGGAAGCGCATCCCGCTGTCCGGCTCGAAGCAGCGCGGATCGGCCAGGAGGATGCGACGCTGAAGGCGATCACGCGATCGGCGGCACCGCAGGTGGATATCGTGGGCGGCGCCTTTGCGCGTGGCAGCGGCAAGACGAGTTCCGGGCGCTATCTCGACGGCACGTCGGGCCTTGACCCCAATGTGACCAATTGGGCGGTCGGCGTTCAGCTCAATTTTCCGCTTGGCAACCTGCCGACCATCCGGGCGCAGCAAAGGGCACAGCGGGCTCGTCTGGAGGCGCAGCGCGCGCGTTACGAGCAGTCAATCGCCGAAGCGAACGAGCAATTGGCCCGCAGCGTATCCGATCTGTCAGCTGCCCGGCAGATCGCGCTGGTTACGCCGGCGGCGCTGCAATCGGCCCGCGCGACCGAACAGCAGCAGCGCATACGCTTCCAATTGGGCCTTGCAACTCTTGTCGATGTGACCACCGCCGAAGCCACGCTAGCGCAGGCCGAGAGCCAGGATGCGATCGCGCGACTCAACGTGTGGCGCGCCCAGGCGGTACTTGCCGCGGCGCAGGGCGATTTCGCGCCGTTCGAACAGCTCCTTCGTCCGTGAGGCATATTCCATGTGGCTGATCCGCGCAGCGCTGCGACGACCGGTAATGATGATCATCCTGGCGATATCGCTCGCCCTTTGCTCGCTGTTGGCGATCTCGCGCAGCCGCATCGACATCTTCCCGGACATGAATGCGCCGGTCATCTATGTCGCCCAGCCCTATGGCGGCATGAGCCCGCAGCAGATGGAGGGCTATCTCTCTTACTATTACGAATATCATTTCCTCTATATCGGCGGGATCGAGAGCGTCGAGGCCAAGTCGATCCAGGGCGCCGCGCTGCTACGGCTCACCTTCCATCCCGGCACCAACATGAGCCAGGCGATGGCCGAGACCATCTCCTATGTGAACCGCGCGCGCGCATTCATGCCGCCGGGCACCGTCTCGCCGTTCGTGGTACGCTACGATGCCGGCACCTTGCCGATCGGCTATCTCGTCTTCTCGAGCGCGACCAAGACATTGGGAGAGATCCAGGATGCGGCGCTCAACCGCGTGCGCCCGGTGTTCGGCACCTTGCCCGGCGTCTCGTCGCCGCCGCCCTTCGGCGGGAACCAGCGCTCGATCGTGGTCAATGTCGATCCCGCGAAGCTGCGTGGCTATGGGCTGGCGCCCAACGACGTTTTGCAGGCGCTGGTGAGCGGGAACAGCATCCAGCCGGCTGGCGTCGCCAATATCGGCTCCACCCAGACGATGGTGACGTCGGACGCATCTGTCACCAATGTCAACACGCTGCTCGACATCCCGGTACGCCAGGCCTCGGACGCGGCCGTTTATCTGCGCGACGTCGCCAGCGTCTCCGACACCGCCGACAATCCGGCCGGCTACGCGCTGATCAACGGCAAGCGCACCGTGTATATCCCGGTGACCAAGCGCGCCGATGCATCGACGATCTCCGTCGTCGGTGAGGTCCGCCAGAATCTGGGCCGCTTCCAGGCACTGCTGCCCGACGATATCTCGGTAAGCTACCAGCTCGACCAGTCGAACTACGTCACGGACGCACTCTGGTCGGTCGTGCGCGAAGGCCTGCTCGGCGCGCTGCTCGTCGGGCTCATTCTACTTTATTTCCTGCGCGATTGGCGCAGCGCCCTGTTCGTTGTCGTCATCATCCCCTTCTGCCTGCTTACCGCCGTCGTCGCGTTGTGGTTCGCCGGTCAGACGATCAACATCATGACGTTGGGCGGATTGGCTCTGGCGATCGGCATCCTGGTCGATGAAGGCGTTGTCCTGCTCGAGAACATCCATGTCCATCTTGCGCGCGGGAAGCCGCCCGCCCGGGCAGTGCTCGATGCCGGCGGCGAAGTCGCGATCCCGCAATTGCTCGCCATGCTGTGCATCATCGCCGTGTTCCTGCCGTCCTTCTTCATGACCGGAGCGGCCGGGGCATTGTTTGCCCCGCTGGCGCTGGCTGTCGGCTTCTCGATGGTGGCGGCCTATCTGTTGTTTACCGCTCTGCTGCCGATCCTGACCGTCTGGTTTCCCAAGCCCCATGACAGCGCGCACGCGCCGGCCGATCCGCTGGCCAAGGCAAGAGAGCGGTTCGACCGCCTGCAGGAGCGACTGTCGGGCAAGGGTAGGCCGCTGCTCACGGCCTATGCCGTGGGGGCCGTCGTGCTCGCCGCCGGGTCGTTCACCTTGCTGAGGACGGAAATCTTCCCGACATCCGCCGCCCGCGAACTGCGCATCCGCCTCGATGCGCCCGAGGGTACCCGGCTCGCGATGACCGAGGCCCGGACCCAACAGGTGCTCGACGCGATCAATCGCGAGGCGGGGCCGGGCGGGGTCGAAACGTCGCTCAGCTATGTCGGCGTCCAGGCTTCGTCCTATCCGATCAACACCGTGTTCCTGTGGACCGGCGGCCCGCATGAAGCGGTCATCAACCTGGCGCTCAAGCCCGGTGCCGATGCGCGGGGTCTGACCGAGCGCTTGCGCAAGGTGCTGCCGCAGCGCTTCCCCGACACTTCATTCTCGTTCGAGCCCGGCGACCTGGTCAGCCAGATCCTGAACTTCGGCACCGCCTCGACGGTGGATATCGCCGTGCTCGGCCCGCAGTTCGCGGATGTCCGCGGCTATGCGACCAAGCTCAAGGCAGCCCTGGCAAAGACGCAAGGATTGGCCGACATCAAGTTCGGCCAGTCGCTCAACTATCCCAATCTCGACGTTCGGATCGACCGTGTGGCCGCGGGCCAACTCGGCACAACGGCGGAGAAGGCCGGCCAGGCCGTGGTCGCCTCCACCGCCTCGACCCGGTTCGTGACACCGAACTATTGGCGCGATCCCAAGTCAGGGATCAGCTATCAGGTGCAGGTCCAGGTGCCGCAGCCAAAGATGACTTCAGAAGCCGCACTGGCCGCGATTCCGGTGCCGGGCGCGAACGGTGACCTGTTGCTCGGTCAGGTGGCAAGCATACGCCAGCAGACAGTGCCGGGTGAACTCGACCGCAAGAACGGGCAATGGCTGGTCAGCGTGACGGCCAATCTGGCGACGCAAGACCTCGGGCTTGCCCAGCGCTCGATCCGCGACGCGATCGCTGCTGCCGGGCCGCCGCCAAAGGGCGTCAGCGTCGAGACACGCGGGCAACCCGCGGTAATGACGGAGATGCTGTCCAATCTCGAAGTCGGGCTGGCGCTTTCGGTGCTGGTCATGTTGCTGCTACTTACCGCGAACTTTCAGTCGGTGCGGCTCGCACTGGTCGCGATGTCGACGGTCCCTGCGGTGCTGGCGGGCGGGCTCCTGTTCCTGCTCGTCACCAACACCAGCCTCAATCTTGAGAGCCTGATGGGCATGATCATGGGCATCGGTGTCGCTCTGGCCAATGCGATCCTGGTCGTGACGTTTGCGGAACGCGCCCGGCGCGAAGGACTGTCAGCGTTCGAGGCAGGGCGCCGCGCGGCCTCGGAACGGCTTCGGCCGGTGCTGATGACTAGCCTCGCGATGATCGCGGGCATGATCCCGATGGCGCTCGCGATCGGTGGGGGCGCGGAAACCGCGCCGCTCGGCCGTGCCGTCATCGGCGCGCTTCTCGCCGCGACCGCCGCCACCTTGTTCGTCCTGCCCGTCGTGTTCGGGTTCGTGCAGCGCAACGCCTCGCTCCGGTCGGCGTCGCTCGATCCTGACGATCCGATCAATAATCCTGCCCAGGGAATGGAGTTAGCACAATGAGAGTCTTGGCCCTGCCGCTGGTTTGCATCTCGCTGCTTGCCGGATGCAGCCAAGCGCCGACGCCGACCGAACAATCGAACAGCAGTGCGGCCGCGCCGCTCGATGTCACGGTCGTGCCGGTCAAGAGCGCCGTACTCTCGACCCATGTCACGCTGCCCGGCCAGTTCGTGCCATTCGAGAGCGTCGATCTTTATCCCAAGGTGCAAGCGTTCATTGAGGCGATCACCGTCGATCGCGGGGCGCGTGTTCGCGCGGGCCAGATCCTCGTGCGCCTGTCCGCCCCCGAGATTGCCGCGCAACAGGCGCAGGCGGCGGCCAGCTTTCGCGCCGCCAGCGCCAAGCTCGCCTCGGATCGCGCAACCTATGATCGACTTGCGGCGGCCGCCAAGACGCCTGGCATCGTCGCCGAGAACGACGTCAATGTTGCCCGCGAGTTGGCTGCCTCTTCGGCGGCCCAGGCGCAGTCGGCGGCGGCGGCGACGCGCAGCGCGCGCGACATGGCAGGCTATCTGACGATCCGGGCACCGTTCGACGGCGTGATCACGGCCCGCAATCTGCATCCCGGCGCCATCGCCGGTCCGTCGGGCGCGTCCGGGCTGCCGATCCTCCAACTCGCAAAGACCGAGCGGTTACGGCTGACGGTCGCAGTGCCGGCAAGCAACATCCAGGGTGCGGCGGTCGGTCAGAGCCTGACCTTCACCACACCGTCGGCGCCCGGCAAGACATTCACCGCGACGATCGCGCGCATGGCGCAGGCGGTCGATCCACGCACGCGGACCATGATGGTCGAAGCCGACGTGCCTGGCACCGCCGAACTGACCGCCGGCAGCTTCGTGTCGGTCAACTGGCCGATGACGCGATCCTATCCAACGCTGCGCGTTCCGGCGACCGCGATTGCCAACGATCAGCAGCGCCAGTTCGTGATCAAGGTCGTCGGCGGCACGGCCAAATGGGTGGACGTGACCACGGGGGTCAACGACAACGGGCTGGTCGAGGTTTTCGGCGACCTTCGACCAGGAGACCTGATCGTCGAGCGGGGGACCGATGCCATCCGCGATGGCGCCGACGTGAAACCGAAGCGCAAAGCGCAGGCACCGGACGAAAAGAAGAGCCGATCGAACTGAATGTAAAAGTTCGCTTATTTCCCGCCTGATTGGCGGAGTATGGCGGTGGAGGTCGCTGTAAGGCACCGCCATCCCGGCAAGCTAAGACCGCCGTGCGACCCTGAAGGTCGCTGGCTGAGGCGGCGAAGTCGACCGAGGGCCGCCGCTCCGATGTGATCGTGTTGAAAGCAGGCATGATGCGTCCTTTGCCAAATTCAGGACGCGATTCTTCAGCCTGTCGCCTCGTAGGGAGATCGCGGTCCCCATTTCCAAATCATGGAAAAATACGCCTTGGTTGGTCAATGCCTTCGAGATGACGCCCATTTAGCGTTCTCGGTGCGCATGATCATTCCGACTTAAGTCGAATGCGGGCTGCACTTCGCCCGATGGCAGTGTCCTCCCAACTCAATCTCTAACGAAATTCGTCTCTGCGAATGCCAAAGGACAGCCATTTCAGTAACCGACACCCGATCATCGCGAGGCCCGTCGCTTAGCAGGAAACCGGAAATCGCCGTTCACTGGTGATGCGCAGGACCTCCGCGAACGTGGTCCGACAGCCTTCACCGGCCTCTCGACGAGCACGGTCGGGTCGGGCAACCCATCGCTCAGCATGTCAGCCCAGACCTGTGCGAGCTCGCGTCTCCGGGGCAGGTACGCAGCGCGGTTATACGCACCTTCGACCTTTTCTTTCGGGACATGGGCAAGCATCAGGTCGATGATCTTGCGGTCATGATCCTTTCCATGCCGCTCTGCCCATTCGTTCATGATGGTCGAGAAGGCGGCACGAAAGCCATGCGGGACATGGTGCCCGTGGTAGCCAGCGCGATTGAGCAGGTAACCGATTGCGTTCTCACTCATTGGCCGGTGCGTATGCCGGTTGCTCGGGAAGAGCAGTTCGCCGCTTCCAGTCAGCGGCCACAGCGCCTTGAGGACTGCGATGGCCTGCGGTGTGAGCGGCACGAGATGATCGCCCTCGATCTCTTCCTTGCGGTCGAGGTCGCCCTTCATTCGGGCCGAAGGAATACGCCAGAGCGGCTGCGGGCCGTTCAGTTCTTCAAACTCGTCCCAGCGCGCGCCACGAAGCTCGCTTGGCCGCACCGCCGTCAGTGCGAGAAAGCGAAGCGCCAGACGCGTAACGGGGCGGGCATAATCCTCCTCCGCTGCGATGATCATCTTTCGGAGCGGTACAAGGTCCGTGATGGCTGGCTGCCGTCCCTTGCGAAGCGGCTTGAGGGCCGCTCCGAGCTTCTCGGCCGGATCGTCCTTCGTAATGCCCTCCGCAATGGCGTAGACGAAAACGGCGGAGATCCTCTGCCGGATGCGTTTCGCCGTCTCGATCGACCCACGGGCCTCGACCTCACGCAGCACGCCCATGACAAGCGGTGGCGTCAGTTGCGCGATCGGTAGCACGCCGATCGCCGGGAAGACGTCTCGCTCGAGGCTGCGGATAATGTCAGCCGCATGGATCGCGGCCCATTGCGACTTCGCATTCTCATACCATTGCCTGGCGACCCGCTCGAACGTCTGGCGACTGGCCTCCAAATTTGCCTCGATCTTGAGCTTCTTGACGACCGCCGGGTCGTGGCCGTCGCAAAGCATGGCGTAGGCCTCGTCGCGCTTTGCCCGTGCGTCGAGAAGGCTGACCATGGGATAGATCCCGAAGTTCATGCTCTTCTGCTTGCCGTCGTAGGCGTAGTTCCAGCGCCATAGCTTTCCACCGCCGGGTTTCACCTCGAGGTACAGCCGGTGGCTGTCCGTCAGCTTGTAAGCCTTGTCCCGCGGCTTCGCGCCGCGCAGTTTCGCATCATTCAGTGTGACGCGACAGTAATTACCGGCCCTGCTGGGAGCCGGGATATACCGGGCCAAACGCACCACATATCGGGATGAACGCCCAGAAAAACGGGCCTTTCGGCACTTTCGGAGCGCGCGGGTAGGCGTTCCGGAATTATTGTCGCGTTCCGAAGAAAAAGCGGCCCTGCGCGGCTGGTGGCGGCCCGAAAAACGGCGGAAATGCGTGGCCAGTTCCGACTTAACCGACAATCCAGTTCCGACTTTCCCAAAAGGCCCGATTTCCGGGCGTTTCAGGGCGCTGTCGCACGGCGGAATCCCGATTGTAACTCGGAACTGGCGGGCCGCTAAGTCGGAACTGGAAATGGGCACTACATCCCGCCCGTGATGATCAGTTCGCCGGCTGCCTTGGCGTTGTTCTTGGCATCGAGCGTGTACGTCGTGCGGACAGCTTCAATGGCGAAGCCGGAAAAGATGTCTCGCACTTCCGGCCGGTCATTCAGGCTTAGGATGAAACGGCCCTGCAGGCGCGCCAGCCTATCGGCCATCACGGCGAATTCGTCACGGCAGAACATGCCTCGGCCGTAGTCGTTCTCCGATCCGTAGTAGGGCGGATCAAGGTAGAACAGCGTACCCGGCCGGTCGTACCTATCGATGAACGCGGCCCATAGCATACGCTCGATCACCACACCGGCCATCCGGTCGTGGACCGCTTCCAGCAGGGGCACGAGCTTGGTCACGTCGAAACTCGCGGGCCGACCAACCGAAACGCCGAAGTTGCGGTCGGCGACCTTGCCGGCAAACGCCAACCGCTGAAGGTAGAGGAACCGGGCCGCCCGCTCCAGATCAGTAAGCGAGGCGGGCTCCAGCGCAGCGAGCTTTTCAAACGCCGCGCGGCTGGTGACCTGATAGCGGAGCATGTCCACGAACGCGACATAGTGCCGCTGCAGCACGCGGAAGAAGGTGGAAACGTCTTCCGACCAGTCGTTGATCACCTCGACGCGCGGGCGAGCGGTGCGGCGCAGGAACACGCCGCCCATTCCGACAAAGACTTCGGCATAGGTGGTGTGCGGCACCGCCGCGATACGTTCGACCAGGCGCCGCGCGAGGTTGCGCTTGCCGCCGAGGTAGCCAGCCGCAGGCCGGACGGGAGACACGGGTTGCAAGGGCGATGAAACGGCATTTTCGCCGCCTTGCAGGGGCATTTCAAAGGGACTCGACTCTTTCACGATGTTCTCTAGTTGTTCGCGCCGTCCGGTGCCGGATGGCGGGATGATTCGGGCGTTGGCCAGCCCGATCGTGACGGTGCCTTCCCGTCGGTTTGGGGCGTTGGCGCGCCCCTTCCCCCGCCCGCAGGCGGTGAATTGCTTGTTAAGGCCGGAAGCCCTATATTGCTGGCTGCGACGCGCGTGACACGGTGAACCTTGCGGCCGTAGCACGCTGACCATCGGGTCAACGGAGCGCCATGCGAGGGATGCAAGTCCTCGCCGCGCGTCGCTTCCTTCAGCGCCGGTCAACGATAATCTCCGTTCCCTTCAGCAGGCGCGGCAAGCTGGCGTCGTTCTGTTCACGGACGCTGGTAACGAACAGCCCTTCCCCGCTGGCCGTGCGCTTGACGACCGCGACGGTCCAGCGCCCGTCCGCCGCCCGCGCGAAGATCAGCACGTTGTCACCATCGCGGGCGACGATGTCGGCATGTTCGACCATATCAGGCAGGCGGCGATAGACCGCGACCGGAAGGGCAGCGCGCTTTTCGACCTGCTTGGCGACCGTCTCCGGCGACAGCACCGCGACGCGCACTTTCGCGCCCAGGACATCGCGCAGCCGATCGTCGAGGATCATGACCGGAAACCCCGGATCAGGCAGGGCAAGGAACTGCTCAAAGGCAGCGTCGGCAACGATTTCCTGCAAGGTCTGCCGCGCGGCCTGGTCAAGCCCGACATCGAGCGCCTGCTGGATCGAATTGGCCGCTTTCGCTGCCGCCGCCTTCAGATGCGCGGTGCCTGGATTGTAGCTGAAGCCGGGATCGATGCCGTCGGGCACCATGATCGGATCGCCAACGGCCGGAATGAACCGCTGCGGCGGCCCACCTGCAATCTGATCCTCGGGCGTGATCGACCAGCCCTTACGGTCCATCTCCCGCTGGGAAATCTGGCGGTAGTTGCACTTACAGCCCCAGCCGTTGGGCGGGAAATGGGTCTGCCACCACGGATGATCGACCGGCAACGTGACGCCGTACCAGAGCTTGTGCAGCGGGCGCTTGTGTTCCGACGTCGAGGCCAGATAGCGCAGGAAGGGCAGCACGTCCTTTTGCCGCTGGACGCGGAGCCAGTTGCCTGTGGCGAGGCTCATGCGCACGTTGGTATCGTAGATCGTGCGCAGGCGGCGTTCGTTGATGATGACCGTTTTGTCGGTGCCGGTCAGATCGCGATTGTTGACGGCGCCCCACCAGCCCTGTCGCTTCAGTTCCGGCAGGATGGTGGCCTTCCATTGCTCGAACGTGCCGCCCTTCCGGATCACCTCGTCCAGAGACGACTGGATATAGCGCAGCAGGTCCAGCTTGGTGATCTTCGCCACCGTGAACGCGACCGCGTGCTGCTCGTGCCGCATTTCCGACCAGCGCACGGTAGGCTGCAGCTGGCCGCGTGCCTCCCACGCGCGAACGGTGTCCACGGGATCGAGGAAGATGGAATAGCCGAGGCTGTCAGCCATGGGCGAAACGCCAGAGAACGGGTTTCTGGTCGGGCGCGATGCGGTGGAGGCCGCGTGCCATCGGATGCTTCGGCGCGCCATTCTTCGTCTTGCCCCAGCACCAGAGGTGCGGCCACGGTTCTTCGCCGTCCTGAATGGCCTCGACGACGTGGTCGATCCACACCGGATCGCGCGCGATAGCACCCCAGCAAGCAAAAACCTTATCGGCTGACTTCGCGGCGGAAACGACGGCATCGACGTTCGCATCGCGGGCATCGCGCGCAGCCCAATTCAGGCCGGCGTCGATCTCCCGCACGATGCGATACACGTCGGCCGGATCGGCGGAGACGAACGGGTAGAGGTTGACCGCGACCAGGCCACCGAAACCGAAAAGCCGGCACCATTCGATCCACCACCGCGTGGTCATATCGTCGCGATCGGCGTCGGCATCGGCCGGGTTGTGGCCAATCATGCAGGCGATCGGCCCCGGCGCCCAGCGGCGGTGCAGTTCGACGCGGTTGCCGGCGACGAAGGTGGCAGCACGCTGCATCACCGGGTTGCCGAAAAGGTCTATGCCGTATGGATCAGCCATGATTTCGCTTCCAAACCTCGAAGGCAACTTTACCACCGGGCAGCCGGACGCGCTCGCACGTCATACGGCTAGGCTCGTGCGAAACCGCGTCACGATCTTGTAGCTGGTGAGGTACTGTTGCCCGCCACGCGGTCTCGACAAGTTGGCTTCCAGCCGGAACCCGTTGGGATAGTCCGCGCGCAGACGGCGCAGACAGCCATCACTGTCGCGCCAACCGATCACCGTTTTCGGCGCTTGCCCATCGCCAATATCGAGTATTTGCGCCAGCACAGGCCGGGCCGCTTCAGCGTCCAGCCGGTGGCGAGTTAGGCGCCGGCTCATTTTGGCAACGCCTTGCGCAGGCGCGCGTCTAGCCGCGCGTGAAGTGGCTTGGCCACGGCCAACAAGTCATCGAAACCGCTCTGTCCAGCGCCTGCCTTCAAGAGCATTTCGACCGCTGACCTTACGAGTATGGCTTCGTGAAGATCGAGCATCGCAAATGTGCTACCGCGTTTGCTCATTTGAAGCTGTCCCCGATCGCAAGGGCAAAGATCAGGCCAATCCACGCGATCACGGCAGCGGCGAGGAGTATCGGCACGCCGATAAGCAGGCCGGCGGCCCAGATCAGCCACATGGGAATAGTGAACGTCACAGCAGCATTCCTTCCGGTGGTTGCGGGATAGTTGGAGCGGCCGGCGCGGGTGCGCGGGCACGATCGTGGCAGGGCTGGCAGCGCCAAGGGCCTATCGGGCCGGTTAGGCTCCAGCTCGGCCACGGCGCGCCACAGTCGGCGCACTGGTGAGGCTTCCAGCGGGAGACCTTCATTTGTCAGGCCCCCTCCCGCAGCAGGCGCCCGTATTGGTCAGCGAGGGCATTGGCGAAGCCGGGGAATGTTCTGGCGCGATTGCGCGACCGTTCCTGGCCAGCTTTGCCCCATCCCGAATGCCGATGGATCGCACTCCACAGCCTGTGTTCCGGCGTACCTGGCCGAGGCGGAGTGAGGCGATTGGTCGCGCGTAGCTTCGGCAACTCGATCAGTTCCAGCCCGGTCGCTTTGAAAGCAGGGTCGCCAAACCACCAAGGCTGGACAAACTGCACATTGCGGCGCCCTGTCAGGCTGATCGCATGGCCGTGCATGATCGGGTTCTCGATCACGCGGCGCGGGATGCGTCCATCATCCCGAACAGTGCGATAGAACGCGGCCGCCTGTTCCAGCTCTGACCATCGAAGCGGATCGGGGCCGTTGATCTTCTTCCCGCCGATGTAGAGCCATTTTGCGCCGGAGTTGCACAGGATGGTGCAAGGCGGATGCATCACCGCAAGGAGGTCCCAGCCACCATCCAGATGGTTGCGCACGTCGTCACGGATGTGCCGATTGCTGCCGTCGTCGGCAGGCTCGGTATCGCAGCTCCAAGCGTCAAAGCCGAGCGCGAGGAATGCGCGCCGAAGGACACCGCTGCGCTCGCAGCCGATCAGAACGCGGGCCATCACAGACGCCCCCAGCTTGCGGCCACGGTTTCCATCAGCGATGGCGCGGTCCGCAGATCGACGCGATCGGCGTTTGGCAGCGCCTTTCGCCGTCGTTCGTCATCGAGATGCGCGCGCACGGCCAGGCCGACCCGATTGAGCGCCGACCGCTGGACCGAATAACCAACGGTCAGGTAATCGGGCACGGAGCCGGCCGGGACCAGAATGCGCCCATCGGCCAGCACCTCCGCGCTTGCTATGATGCTTCGCTGCTTGTCCGACAGGCATGATGCGATCGTAGCAATGTCGCTCATTGGTCACTCTCCGTCGGTGCGGGTTGGGCCGCCGCGTCGAGCTGGGCGGCGAAGCCGGCGCGGTTCAGCGCCTGCATGAGCGGCGTTTCGTCCATCGTGCCCAAGGCACTGGCGAGCAGCGCGCGGGCTTCTGCCTCGCTGGTGGCGGCCATGATCCGTTCGACGAGCGTGCCGGTCATCGCATTGGCGACGCGGTAGCCGTCCTCTGCGATCATGCGGTCAACGACGCTATCCACATCGTCATGCGCGCTGGCGGACGGCGACGGTTCGGCGAAGCTGGCTGGAGCCAGTTCGGTGACACCATCATGCCAATCGCTCTGGATCGGCTCGAACCGTTCCGGCCCGAAGACAAGCCGGCCCTGATAGGCCTGCACCTTCGACAGATCGAGATCGCCGGCTTCGTAGGTCAACGTCACATGCGGGAGGAAGCTGGGATAATCCCAGCTCGCGCCGGCATCGACCATTTCGCGGTGGCGCCACTGCAATTCCCCGGACTGGAAGATCAGCGCGACCGCGCCATCGGTGCCGAGGCGTTCGACCAGGCGCGGCCCGCCCGGAGGCACGATCAGCTCGCCGGCATACGATCCCCATTCGCCCATCTTGAACCAGTTGACCGGGCGCTTGGAGTACATGACGGTGACGTGCAGCTGATCGGCCGGAACCGTGGACGCGAAACCCTGCTCCTTTGCCCAATCCAGCACTTCGCTGGCGTTGAGCAGCGCACGCGAGACATATAGCGGGCGCGGATCGTCGGCCGCGAAGCTGGCGACCTGGCGCTTGCCCGGCGCGCGCTTGGCGCCATCGGCGGGCACGGCTGCCGGATCGATGGGCGGGACAGCGGTCGGCGGCGGTACGGGCGGCATCGATCCCGACGGCGCTTCCGGATCGTCCTTGCGGACATAGCCTTCCCCGTAAGTGTCGGCGAAGCTGGCCTTGGTGCGGACCCAGCCCAGCGCTGCGAGGCTGGTATCCGTTTCCGCGTTCGCCTTGGCGTCTTCCTCTTCCTCCACGATCCGACGCACGATCGGCGCGGCGACATCGGGGCCGAAGTTGAAATCAGTCCACCACCGCGCCGGGCCATCGGTGAAACTGTCGGTCAGTTCGTCCGCATCGGACTTGATGACTTCCAGCTTCACATCCGCGTGGACCTGCCCCTGCGCGCGCGACGATCCGTTGTCGGTCGTCATGGTCTGCGACAGCACAACCTTGGAGATGGCGCCGTCCATGTAGGCGCAGAGCTGATGGAAATCGGCCGTGCCGGATTTCGCCGCCGTCAGCAGTTCGACGGCCATTCCCTCGGGCACAACAAATCCGCTGTCGGTAGCGATGGCCTGAAGCGCCTGGAGCAGCTTGTTGACCTGTTCCGGGCTGGTCGACTGCGGATAAGTGCCCTTCGCGGTCGGTGTGCCGAACTTGTCGAGGAAGATGTTCCAGAAGCGGATGCCGTTGCGCTTGAACAGCGTGGGCCAATAGAGCCAATGCGCCAGCCCGAGGCCGTAGGGGCTGTCATCGTCCGGCGCGCCGACGGCGTGAACCCAGAACTTGCGTTCGGGCATGATCTCGCCCTGCATGTTGCCGGGCACCAGCATCCGCAGGTTGTCCTGATCATCGTAGCGGAAGCGGCGCGCGTGGCGGACCTTGATGCCCACGAAATCAAAGAGGCCGTCGCGGTAGCCCCACATCATCTCGGCGACCGAGTAGCCGTAGAACGAGCCCATCAGCATCTTGCCGGTGGTCCGGTCCCACTTCAGGCGCTTGACAGTCTTGTCGAACGCCTCGGCCGCAGCAACGGAACGCGGATCGCTTTCGTCGCCGGGGATCGTGTTCCAGTCGCGCGCGACGACGGCGCCGATCCGCTGCTGCAAGGTCGATTTGACCTGATCGTCGTTCAGCACGACATCGTAGGCGCCCCAATCGACCGCCATCGACAGCTTGGGATCGCGCGCCTCGCGCAGACCGCGCACCCATGGCTGGGTGATGTCGCGCCCGTCGCGGGTTGTCGCGATCTCTCCCAGCAGAGCCGGTTGCGGCTTGGGGATGGTTGCGTCTGCCATGGTTACTTGCGGGCCTTTCGATTGCGGCGGTATTGCGCACGGCGCGCCGGATCGTTGGCGTCGGTCCATTCGGCCCGGCCCATGGCAACGCGGTGCAGGAAGACAGTGGCTTCGTTCAGCCCGGCAGCGCCATCGAGCGAGACGAAGTCGAGGTGCGGCACCGGATGGGTGTTGTTGACCGGCAGCCGGTGGTTGGACACGCGGATCAGCCAGTCACGCTGGCCAGCGTCGCGCAGGGTGACATAGCGCGAGGCCGAGCCGCGACTGTGGCTGGCCTTGATCGATACGACCTTCAGGCCGAGTTCGCGCGCGGCGGTGCCAAGGCGCATGGCCAGTGCAAGGATGTCCTGTGCCGTAGCGCAGCCAGCGCCGGTGACTATCCGCAACATCGTCATCAGAAGAACAGCCCGCTTGCCCGGCGCCGGATGGTTCCGAAGCCGGTGGTGTTGATGATCATTTCTTCAGCGGTCAGCCGCGAGTCCGGGAGCCGATGCACGTCGATCGGCGCGGCATTGTCGTTCGCGGCCGACACGCACAGCGCCGCCGCCCAGAACCGGTCACCGTGGCCATCGCTTTCGCCATCGTGGACCAGGCGCACTCCGCCGGTGGCGGTGAATGCCTTGGTGATCGAGTGCAGATCGTCCCGCAGCAGCATGTCGCCAACCGGGATGCGGAACTTGCGATCCTCCATGGCGTCCTTGAGCAGCGAGGCCATCGCGAACTTGCGGACCATGGAAAAGATGACGCCTTCCACGCGCGAGCGGCCCAGCAAGTCCTGGGCGGCTTCCACGAAGGGTTCGCCCATGCCGGTCTGGTCGATCGCGACGCGCGACGCCCGGTCGCGGTTCACCACGCGCGCCAGTTCCGCCAGCTGCGCCCGGAACGGTGCGCGGCGCATGGTGATGATCTCGCGCGGGTAAAGCGTGTCGCCGATCTTCACCGCGACCCAGATGCAGGTAAGGTCTTTCTTGCGGGCGATATCCATGCCGACGAAGACTTCGCCGTTCGTGGGCCGCAGTTCCTCGCCATACTCCCGTTCGGCGGTGATGATCTCGCCGGTGTATTCAACGACCTTGAACCGGCCATAACCTTCGGTTTCAACGGCGTTGATCAGATCGAAATCAAGCCACGCGGTAGCTTCGTCGAGCCACTTCAGCTCGAATTCCTGCGCCCACAGGTCCGCGTCGTTCAGCGCGGCCTTGAGTTCATCGACGTTGCGGTCGAGGCCCTGCCTGACCGCGTCGTAGATATCGACGATATGGCGCGACCAGATCGACGGGTTGGCCGTCATGATCTCGTAGAACTTGTTCCCCTTGCCGTTGGGCGTGGAAACGACGCGCAGCTTCCAGCCCTTGGAGATCACGGGGAACAGCGCGCCCCAGATAGCCTTGGACTTGGCGTGGAACGCGAATTCGTCGAGCAGGACGTTGGCCGAGAAGCCGCGCGCGGTGTCCGGATTGGCGGGCAGCGCGGTGATGCGCGAGCCGCCCGGAAATTCCACCTCGAACGCGCGATAGGTGGCGCCGGTCTCTTCGGAACGCCATTCGCCCTCCTGCACTTCCGGCGGCGCGCCCTTCAAGCCGTTGTAAAGCTCCCAGAACGCGCGCGTCATCGGCTTCACGTTCTCGGTCATGGCCTCCATGGCCTGGCGTTCGCCGCGCGAGAGGATCACCCAGCGGGTACGCTTGCGCGCCAGCTCCGCTTCGATGCAGTCATCGACCAGCTCGGCGCAGGACGTGAAGGTCTTGCCCGTCTGGCGCGCGAACATGCCGGCCTTGAACCGGCTACGGTCCTGCAACCACTTCCACTGGTAGGGGTGGAAGTTGATGAGCCGTTGCAGCTCGTCACGGACCGCGAAGTCGGCCATCAGTCGGCAAATCCGAGGATGCGGCGGGCACGCTTCAGCGCATCGGGGTCAAGCTCGCCCTTGCCACCGGCATCGTCCAGCTTCCGGCGCATTTCCGCTTCGGCCTGCTTGCGGCCTTCCTCGCGGACGCGGGCGTCGCGATCGGCGTCGATCTTCGCGGCCGACTGCAGTTCCTTCGTGGCCTTGGCCAGAAAATGGAACGCCTTCGGGTCGAGGTCTTCGCCGTCGCCGGCCGCCAACGGCAGGACCATGCGCGCACCGATGCTGGTGAGCAGCTGGACCATGAGCTTGCCTTCGGCGTTCTGCGCGCTGCCGAAGTCCTTGGCGAAGCTCTCGGCCACCACGCGGATATCGCGGTGCCGTTCGGCGAGGCCGGCATAGTCCTTCGCGTAGCGGCCCACGGCCGAGCGTGAACGGGGATGGCCGAGGTCGGCCAATTTCTCGACAATGCCGTCGATCGTAGCGCCGGCTTCGAGCGCGCTGACAACGGCCGCCTGCACTTCCTTGGGCAGGGTCTTGATGGACGATTTGCGGCCCATGTCAGTCGCCGGTCTTGTGGCGCCAGACGCCTTCGACGACGAGGCGGCCCTCGGCGATGTCGCGCCCGTCGGCAAGGATGCGGGCGACCAGGAACGGGCCGAGTTCCTCGCTGGCGATCAGCTTCTGTTCGGCCAGCCACCGCAACTGGTCCGCCACGTCGCGCCGCGCGATGCGATGGCCGAGCTGGGCAAGCAGCATGGCGAGGACATCATCGTTCTGCTCGCCGCCGATGTCGTTGAGCAGATCGAGGATGGCGCGCCGGATCAGCGGGACGATGGCGGCCGGGATCATCGATCCAGCCCCCGATCCACGAGGATTTTCAGATAATCGTTGGTAGAGTTGAGCTGCCGCTCGATGCTGCCAAGGCCGCGCTCTACCCCGCTTACGCGGGCATCAACCGCCGCGATCTTTTCCATGAGCTGGATGCGCGTCGGTGCGCTGTCCTGCTCCTGCGCAAGATGATCGACGGCCGTGGTGGTGGCCGTCAGCCTGTTGGCGAGATCCCCGACGGTCCGCGCCAGGCTGTCGAAATCGGCCTTGGTCGGGAATTGCGTGCGGAGATAGAGGAAGCCGGCGCCGAACAGGATCGGCGTAATCGCGGAAATGATCGGCCACAGGTCGATCATGATATTGAGCAGGGAGGACGGCACGGATCAGCCCTCCACCGACGAAACAGGATGTCCGAAACGCAAAACGGCCTCCACGCGCAGCAGCGATGAAACTGTGTTTCACCGTGCTGGAATGGAGGCCGCAGACGTGGAGTCCCACGGTGCGCACCAAAGCGCTATCGGGCGGTCAATTCTCGCCGAACATTTCGAGTTGCCGTGCATCCTTAGGGCGGACCAGCAAGGGCGCCGCCTGGCATTCGGTGCCTTCGTCGGTCTGGTTGACCAGACGGGAAAGGTGCCGCCGCGCCATGCGCAGGATCGCGGCCCCTTCCACGACAGTCAGCCGACCGGCGCGGATCGCAGCAATGACGCCTTGCCGCCGTGCGCGCAAGAGCGCGTTGCGCCCCGTAGGGATCGGCAGGCGTTCGCGGCCATAGACGTGGCTAAGGATGGCGGCCTTGTCCGATCCGACGATTTCGACAAACGGGCTGCGCCCGGCGTCCATCGGAATGTAAACCTCCTGCCCTGCGAAGGCATCGACCAGGCGCAGCGTATCGTAAGGTCCGATGTGCGCCGCCATCTCCAGCATCATCGGCGGCCAGCTTTCGTGCGGCTTCGCATCTGGCGGGATCGGGATGTCTTCCGGCCGGAAGGTGCGCGGGCGGGCCATGGCTATTCGCCGCGCAGGCGCAGGATGCCGCCAAGGTGACGGATCAGGCCATCCAGTTCGGCAACATGCAGATCGTAACAGGACCGATCGCGATCATAGCCTTGCCCCTCGACCCAGGCGGCGATCCGCTCGGCGCTGCCGCCACCGTGGCGATCGATCCGCCCTCGCAAGGCGTTGATGACGGCGCAGCGTTCGTGATGGGTGGCCGTAAAGCCATCCGTCTCGATCTGAATAGCTGCTGTCTCTTCGCTGGTGGGCCACTGCACACCCTCGCGCTCCAGCCAAAACTTCAGCGCCTCGATCACGGCGGGGGCATGGCGATGGTCGAGGAAACGCAGAGCGCTGACACCCGTCTGACGCTTGACGAAGGCGCCGATCGCCCGGTCATCCGATTTGTCGACCAGGCCCAGCCAGTACAGGCTCCACCACAACGCGCGAACCTTGCCGATGTGGGCGCGGTGCCCGGCCGGGGCGGTGTGGCTGCGGTTGAGGTGATCGAGCAAGCGCGCCATCTCGCCTATGGTCATGTCCGACAGGCTTTCCTTGCCGATTAATCTGGACTGGAGCGCCTTGCGGTCATCATCATCCATCTTGTTGGCGTGGCAGGCCGCGCGGACGGCGCGGTAGAACCGCAGCCGTTCAGCCGAGGTCTTGCCCTGGCGGCGCCCATGCTGGGCGTGAACGGTCTTAGCCATGGGCGGTCTCCCGGCGCTGCAGCTCGGCGCGCAAGGCTGCTGTCGTGAAGCGATCGAGCTGGATTTGGGCGGGCGCGATGTTGCGGCGACCGCCATGGGTTTTGACCAGATGCCCATCGCGCACGAGGGCCGCGACCGCTTCGTGAGCGCGGGTGCGGGACTTGGTGCCAAGGTGCGCCGCGATCTCCTTCAACGAGGGGGCGATGCGGCGATCGGTGTAGTACTGCTCGATGAAATCGAGCGCGCGGCGTTGCTGCGGGGTCATTGGACTGTCCCCCGCGTTGGCGCTTCCGCGCGCGTGGCGGCAAAGACCGCGTCGGCCAACAGACCGGCAACGGCGTCAATCTCTTCGCCGGACAACCGGACATAGAAAGCCCGCCCGCCACGCGAGATCGTGACAAACACCTCGTCGCCGAGGACGCCGAACGCGATCCCATCGTGCACGTGTCCGCCCGACTGATAGACGGGCATATCGCGCCCGACGACCCGGAGCGGGATCAGAGGGTTATCGCCGCTCACTTGCCGATCTCCTTGTCCAACAGGCGGAAGAGGACATCGACGACGAAGCGCCATGCGGCATGTTCCGAGCGATAGTCGCGGGCGAGCTTGGCCGCCTGCGCCATGTAGCAGGCGGCATCGACGGCCGAGCCGTCCGCCGCGCGATAGGCCGCGTGGACGGCATGCTCGGCGGCTTTCAGCGCCTGTCGTTCCTGCCCAGCCGTGCCAAGGGTAAGGCGTGGCGCAAGTGCATGCTGGCGCCGCGCGGCTTCGCCAGCAGCTTCAAGTTCCTGTTGGTGATACAGGGCGCGCCAGACATCGTCGCATGCCCGCAACACGCCCTCATACCGCGCGCGCGCCGCAGGCTTGGTGCCATAGACCCGACCGGCTGACGCATCGAGCCAGCGGGCCACGTCGGTTGCATACCAGACGACTTCCATCATCAGGCCGACGTGAACGCGTCCCCAGCCATCTCTATCCAGCACCGGCCAGCGTGCGGCACGGTCGATCAGGCCCGACGCGAAGCGCTGGAGCTGATGCGACGGCAGCCCATCAACGACGGCCGGAACGAACCGGGCAAGCCAACGCGGCATAAGCGCGGCAGGGCAATCCTCGGTGCCGTTGATGTCCTTGCCGAAGGCGGCCAGGAGGCACACCAGTTCGCGGCCCTGTTCGTCCTGGCGCCGCCAGTGTCCCTGCGCGATGGCGCCGGCCGCCAGATAGGACCGGGCGAGTTCCACCCGGTGTTGGCGTGTCATGGTCTGAAGTGTCATGGGGTGATCCTTGGGAAAGGGCGCGGGCAGCGCGCGGCACCGCCCGCGCCGATGGTCATTCGTCCGTTTCAGGCGTGGTGGCGGTGTCGGCCGGTTTCGGGCGCGGCCAATCGACGAAGAATTCCTCGCCCTGGTCCACGAAGGCCCCGAGTTCCACGAGCACGGCGCCCGTCTCATCGTTGGCCTGGATCGCCTTGATCGCTGCCGGCTTGTCGAGCTTGTGCGTGGTGCGCAGGGTCACGAGCTTTCCGCGATCGAGCAGCTTGGCGACAAGCATGCCCATCCTGATGCCGCGCAGGCGAAGGGCCGGCGGCGACGTGCGTTCGCCGATCATGCAGCCGGCAAGCGTTATCGATTTGCGCTTGCCATGCGTGAGTTCTGGCGCAGCCACCGCCCACCACGCGCGCAGCTGGCGGAAGATGTCGGCCGCGCGGACTTCGAGCGGCTTCGCGGTTTCGTCACGTACCAGCTCGATCTTCGCGATCGCGGCGCTGGCATCGATTTCCAGCTGGGCGATCGTATCGGAAAGATCGCGATATTCGCCGATCAGCGCGATGGCGGCTTCAAGGGTTTGCGGTGCTTCCTGCTTCGGAGCCTTGCGGCGCGGTGGTGCCATGGTCAGTCTTCCAGTCTGGTTGGGGTGGCGGGGATGGTGATGAGGGCGACGGCACCGCAGACCGCGCATTCCGCGCTCTGCCGGCCGACCAGCCAGTTGATGGAGCCGCAGCCCTGGCAACGGTTCGGTTCATCCGTGCGGAAGGCAGGCGGCGGCGAATGCGGTTCAGGCGTGACGATCGGCCGGATCACAGTTCGGCCCCTTCGGCTTCCAGCGGCGCGTCCGTGTTGTTGGGGCACGTCGGACAGGCCCGGGCGAACTGGTGATGGGCGAAGTTGGCCGGCGGCCCCTTGCGACGGCGCGCGCGGATGCAACTGTGCAGCGGGATCGGCCCGTGAATGGGGCAACCGACCTGGTCGCCGCCGTAAACCGACAGGACCGCCCGTTCCGGTTCAACAGTGCGAGCCGGATACTTGTTGTTGATCAGCTTGCTGATGGTGCCGGAGCTGCAGGCGAAGCCGGCCGCCGTCAGGCGATCAGCAACGTTCCGCTGACTGGTCTGGTCGCAGGCCGCTGCGAGCAGATGGAGCCAGCGCGGGAGATCGTCGCCCCACGCGGCAATCGCCCGCGCCATGTTGGTGGAGAGTTGATTAACAATCATGGTTAACATCCGTGGTCAAAAAAGGGGGGGAAGCGGCGGGTGCGCGGAAATTTCGCGCGCGGTGCCGGTGTTCGGATCGGTGACGATGGTGACGGTGCGCCCGCCTTCGCGGCGCTGCCCGATGACGGGCACGAGCGGGCCATAGGTACCGGCCAGCGCATAGACGGAGCGTTGGCCGGAATTGGCGTTGCCGCGCACAACCCGCCGCAGGATGCCGGCCCGCAACAGGGCGCTGACATAGACCTTCGCCGATGCTTCGGTGACTTCGGCGGTCATGCACAGTTGCACGAGATCGAACCGCTTCAGGATGCGGATGGCGCGCCACATGCCCACGCGCCCGCCGCGCTTGGCGCTGGGCCGAAGTGCGGCATCGAGGGCGGGCGGCGTGGCGAGAGTGCGGGCGGTGTCCGGCATGAGGTATCGCGTGCGTCCCTGACGGTCGTTGGCGGGAATGGCGGTGAGCAGCCCGGCCTGCGCCCAGCGCGAGAGGCGCCATGCGATGGAGCTGGCCGGCGCGCCGATCGCGCCCGCCAGTTCGGGGACGGATGCGGGATCGGACAGTGTGCGAAGGGTGGACCAGAGCGGCTGACGGATGGCGCTGGCGGCGGTCATGGAAACACCTGCGAAATCAGAGTGGGGATGCACCGCCATGCGAGATGCGCGGCGAGCAACAGGATCGGGGGCAGGATGGCGGCCGGGAGCGCGGCGGCGATCGGCGCGACAGCACGCGCCAAACGCCGCTGCTGTTCGCGCAGATCGTCGGTTTCGACATCGCGCGGGATGACGACGATGATGTCGGGGATGGCTTCCGGGCCGCGCATGGTCAGGCCGCCTTGCGCGTGATCACGTCGCCGGTGCGGACCGGACGATCGCCCCACCACGCGACATCGACATGGTCCGCGCCCTCTTCGGCCGCGAGCTTCTGCGCGTGCTGAAGGTTGTTGACGATGCGGCGTGTGACGCCCCGGCAGCGCACCCGGAACAGTTCGGTAAGATCGTCCGCGATGCGGATGCGGTGGCAGTAGTGATCGCGCAGCTTGATCGCATCGTCCTGCGACGCGGGCAGCGCGGCCGTGGTGGAGACGATGCGGTTGTCGAACCGCTCCCATGCCTTCAGCTTCGCTGGCAGCGCCTCTTCGCCGATCATCAGGATGGCGATGTTCGTGCCGTCGTGAATGTCGCGCAGGGTGTTAACCAGCCCCTTGTTCGCGAGGTAATCCATCTCGTCCACGATCAGATCGACAGGCTGACGGTTGAGCTGTTCGATGATCTGGCGGAGCAAGTCCGCCGCCACGCGCTTGGGTCGGGCGATGCCGAGTTCGGCCGCCAGCACGTCCAGCAGCGTCTTGCGGGTCCACAGTTCCTGCGCCTGGATATAGGCAGCGCCGGTCCGCGCCGCGCTGAAGGCGGCGGCGACCGTCTTCCCGTAGCCGCTGAAGCCGTGGAAGATGCCCATGCGCGCGGACGGATTGTCGCTTTCGCGGCAGTCGATCAGCGTCTTGAGGCACAGCGCCATGTTGGTGAGCTGCGCCTGCCCCTGCCCCGGCGAATGATCGCCGAAATCAAGAGTGGGCTGGTTGGCAAGATCATGCATCGGCGGTTCTCCGTGGTTGAAGGCAGGGTGAAAGGGTGTTTCGGGGCGCATCAGGCGGCGCCCTGCTGGCGGCGCGGCGCGGCAGGGCCGGCGCGCTGGAAATCGACGAAGGTCATCTTGTGCGCGCGGTATTCGCTGGTGCCCGCGTAGAGCTGCGCCCGGCGCAGTGCGTCCGGCTCCACCGCTTCCCCGCGCTTGTCCGCGGCGATGACCGCATCGGCTTCGGCGACCTTCTGTTCGACCGTGCGGGCCGGTGCCGCGACCTGTTCAGTGCGACGCATGACAGCATCGAGCTGGGCGCGATCGACCGGCGCTTCCGGCGTGGCCGCGATGCTGGCGATGGCCGGGGTGACGTGGCGCACGGTGGGCGGCGGCAGATGCGCCAGCTTGCCCGCCGCTTCGGCTTCGGCGCGCAGCAGCTCGTCGCGCGCGGTGTCATAGCTGTAGAGCCGTTGCTTGGCGCGCAGTTCCGCCTTGGCCGCGTTCATGTGCGCCTGCATCTGGTTGCGGGCCGCCATGGCGAACTGCTGTTCGGTCATGCCGGACCGGCCGACATCGACGGCCGTGTCGATGTAGTTGCCTTCGCCATCGAACAGGAACAGCGCGCCGAGATCGTCCTCGTCACGGCGGACATGGACCGGCTTGCCCATCCATTCGACCAGACGCGGCGACCAGTAACGCCCGCCTTTCCAGCGCACGCCGCGCTTACCGACGGTGGCCGTGCCGACATAGGCCGAGAGGGCCAGCTTCAGCTCGCGTTCGCCCGGCGCGGCGCGCGCCGGCTGCGGGCTGCGTTGCCACCGTTCCATCGGCGACATCTTCAGGCTGGAGTGCGTGCGCTGATGGTATTCGCCATCGACCCACGCATCGAGAATGGTCTGCAGCTCGGCACCGCTGATGCTGGCGGTGATCTCGGCGCGGCCGGTCTTCTTCTTGGCCTTGGCGCGCAGCTTCTGCGCCTGCGCGACGTTATGCCCGGCGAAGCCCGGCAGAAGGGCCGCGCGTTCGCGCATGAACGTGCCAAAGAGGCGTTCGATGTGCGGCTTGTCTTCCGGCGTGCCCGGCAGGCAGGGATCGAGTGTGATGCCCAGCAGATCGAGCGCGGTGCCGATCGAGGCGTTGATGAAGCCCGAGCCGTTATCGACCTTCAGCACTTCGGGCATGACGCCCCACGCCGCGATCGTGGTGACCAGCATGCGCCGGACCGACTGCGCGCTTTCTGACGTGACAACGAGGAAACGGGCGCGGCGGCTCCAGCGATCGATTATGCCCAGCACCGACCAGCGGCCATCGGTGCAGTGCACGTCGGCCTTTGTGGTATCGATCTCCCACATTTCGTGGGCGTAACCGACGGTGGCATCCATACGGCCGAGCGCGGGGCGATAGGACGACTTGTAACCATCCGGATCGCGCAAGGCGGTGAAGAGGACTTTCTGGCGATCCTCCAGATCGCGCATGAAACGCTGGAGCGTCTTGGGGTGTGGCAATTCACCGAAATTGAATGCGCGCAACAACAGCAGCACCGTTGCGACCGGCCGGCGCTGTTCGGCAATCATCGCTTCCACAGCGTCCGCGACGTCTGGATGACGGTCGAACCAGCCCGTTCCCTTCGGCCGGCCACGCGCGGCGGCGGAAGCCCTGACGGCATCGGTCTGCCGCGAAACGAAATCATCGCGGGCGGCATCAGGCAGCGCCAGCGCGCAGTAGGCCCGTCCGCCGCCGAGATCGGCGCGACGCTTCCACTGCCACGCCTCGGCTTCGGCCCGCTTGCGGACGCCGCGTTCGGTGGTCGGCAGGCCGGCAAGGCGCAGGTCCGCGATCTCGCGCGCGGTAAGCCAGATGGCATCAGGCACGGCGGCGCTCATTCGGCACCGCTCTGCTTCAGTGCGCGGGCAAGCCGCTCGGCCTCGGTGCGGCCCAGCATGCGGCCGGGCGGGGGAAAGGAAACCGCAATGCCCTGCGCCTGCAACAGCCTTGCAAGCTCGCCGCTGGCGATGCTGTTGTCTGGCAGGATAACCGGTTCGTCGCCTTTGTTGACCCGTTCCGACGCAAGGCGAACATTCGCGGTACAAATGGCGCGTGGCCGCATGTATAGAGCGCGCATGAGAGTCGCGGCCCACCAGTCCACCAGTTCGCACGAGGCGGCCTTCCAGCGCGCCCAGGGCGTGGGCGTGGGAAAGAAGGCATATTCGTCGATGATGATGGTGCCGCGTTTCCCGAGCAGGGGGGCGTGGGGATCAGGCACGGCCGCGCGCCTCCCGGACCGGTGCGGCGGGGAGATTTCCGTCCCTGCGGACGCGGTGATCCGGCCAGATGGTTTCCACGTCCGCACCGACCCATGTGGCGATGTTGGCGCGCGCGCCTATCGAGTAAGGCAGGCCGTTGAACGCCTTGCGCATCGCGGCGGGCTGCGGCGCATGGAAGCAGATCGCGTTCAGCCAGAAGACACGGCGGTCATAGAAGTCCGCCATATTGGCGGCTGGCTCCAGCCATGCTGCAATGGCGCGCACGAGGTTCCATTTGCGCCAGCCATCGGCGGCATCGGCGACGTGGTTGCCGACCAGCGGCTTCTCCGCTGGCAAGGTGAAACCCGCCGCCGCCAGCGAAGGGATCGCGCTGGCGTTCACCTTCGGTACGTCCGCCGCCGCGATGGGATCGGGCCAGATCACGCATTCGGGAAAGCCGAACCAGACGGCCACGGCGCGGCGGCTATCGGGCGAGGTATCGGTGTGGCGCAGGGCGTAGGACGCGCGGCGGGCGAAGTTCTTGCGGATGCTTGCGAGCACACCCACCGGGCGATAGCCGGTGTCGATCGCGCCCGTGTTGATGACGGCCGCTTCGCTTTCGATGGCGCCGAAGACGTTGCGCGGGGCCTCGTCTTCGCCGAACACCACGATGTATCCTTCGATGGGATAGTGCGCCCGGTCAGGTGCGAAGAAGTCGCGAACGGCGCGCAGCAGAGAGACGGGGCTGCGACCGTCCGGCAGGGTGAAGCCGCGTTCGGCAAGCGAGGCCGGCCGCATCAGGCCGCCGCCTTGTCACGTTCGATCATAAAACAGCCGGGCGCAAAACCCAGCTCGCGCCCGATCTCGTCCAAAAGCCTTTTGGATCGACCATGGAGGGCATCGCGCACTGCTTCTTGGCTATACCCCTTGGCGCGCGCGAAAGCCGCGAGGGTTCCGTACCGCTTGCACAAGGCCGCCTTCACATCTTGCCGATGGCAGACGGCCACCTCTCTGATTTTTGGAACTTCGCTCATTATCAGACCTCACGCTAAAATCCCGAGTTGTTTATAGCTCGGCTCGATAACGGGAAGTTATGACAACAAAACGAAACAATCAACCCAATTCCGTGGGTGGTACGTTTTCGTCTCGATTTGAGGCGCGGATGGATGCGCTTGGCGTCAAAGATGCTGATATTGCTAGGAAAACTGGCATAAGCACATCAGCGCTAAGTCGCTATCGGGCTGGCGGCTCTCCAAAGGCGGAGCATCTTTTTGCTTTGGCGGACGCGCTCAAATGCTCGCCGCGTTGGCTCATTACGGGCAGCGAAGATGATCCAGTTGCGGGTCGCGGAATCATCGCGCTGCCGGTAGCAGTGGGCACGGAGGCGTCGGCTGGTGGAGGGGCGGTCCCTCTGGATTATGAGGAAGTTGAGCCGGTACCGTTCCCGGAGAAATGGTTGCGAGGGCTGGGCGATCCGAAAAACATGGCGCTCATCCGCGTGTCGGGCGACAGCATGTCCCCCAAGATACTCCATGGCGACATGGTGATTTTCGATCGAACCCGGCGTGGACCAGGCGACGGCGTTTATCTGATCCGGCACGAAGGCACGCTGATGGTGAAGCAGGTGTGTTTCTTCGATGCGGAGATTCGTATTCGCAGCGAGAACAAGCACTGGCCAGAAGTGCCGGTGCCCTATAGCGCAATGGAAGACGCTGGCTTGTTCGAGGTTATCGGGCGGGTAGTGTGGGCTGGAAGACTGTTAACCGCCGCTGGCGATTAAGGTATTGGCAGGCCGAAGGCGCTTTAGGAGGGGTGGAACGATGAGATCAGTTAAAATCGCTTTGGCATCAGTTCTTGTATCGATGTCTGGTTCAGCACTGGCGGCCCCCACTTATCTTTCTTGCGAGTTTCAAAGCAATGGCGGTGTCTGGCCGGTAAATATTACTGCGGATGAGCAATCTGGAAAGGTTACGCTTTTCATGCCGTCGTCAGGTCATACGGAAACCGTTTCCGCTGCGTTTGCTGCCGATAAGGTTGTTTTCAGAACTGCCATGATGGCATACGAATTGAGCAGAACTGACCTTGCGATTACGCGCGTCGTGCCGATTATCAATTCAACAGAGCACGGGCGGTGCAAGGTGCAGCAGCCACCGAAAAGGGCGTTCTAGCCAAGCCTCCACCGGCTGTGGAAAGCGCGTTCGGCTACCCAAGACGGGGGTTGCCCTTTAGCAATGACGACCAGAGTGATACGGGCAAAATAGAGGCACTTGCGAGGGCGGGGTGATCCCCCGCCCTCGTCGGATCACTTGCCGCCCTCTTCGCTGACCATGATGGCCAGGCCATTGGCAATCAATCCGGCTCCCCAAATCCGTACCCGCTCCAGCCTCAAGGTGTTGTCGCGGAACTGGTCGTATTTGACACGGGGGATGGTGACGTATCCTGCCAGGGCATCGGCACCGGGTCCGTCACGATCCGGGGCAGCACCGTTCGCGGCGGTGGCGGCGGGTCCGCCGGATGGACCGCAATGGACCGGGGCGCGCACGCCGGCATGAGCATCACCATAGCGATCAGCGGCAGCGCGCTGATCCGCAACAGGGGCAGGTTCTTCACGATCGGCCTTTCTCGCCAGTGTGGCGTATCGGTTTTCGATTTCGATGCGGAAGGCTTCGGCACGGGCCACGGCGGCCTTTTCCGCTGCGGTGAAGGCATTGCGCTGCAGCTGCGCCACGTTGCGCCATTCGTCGCGGTTGTCACGATAGTGGTTGCCGCGCAGCCAGGCCAAGGTCAGGGCAATGATGAGCGCCACGATCACGCTTCCGGCAATCGGGAGCAGTTGGGCGCGGAGTGTGGCGATAAATCCGGTCATCCGGGCACCTCTTTTCAGGATGCTTGCCATGACGGCCAAGCTGGGCCATTGCCTGCCTGTCACGTCGTTCGCGGCCTGATGTCAGCCTGCTGACATCAGGCGCGCGTTTCCCGCCCGGTTAGCTGGGCGGCATGGATCAGACGAAACCCCGCACTATCCGCATTGCCCGCACCGGCACGTTCACCAGCAACGAAGGCATTGAGGTCTCGTTCGGCGCCGCCGAGCTGGAGGCTGCCGCTGCTGCCTACGATCCCGCCATCGATCCGGCGCCGCTGGTGGTCGGCCATCCCAAGCTGGACCATCCGGCCTATGGCTGGGTGAGCGGCCTTGCCGTGGACGGCGACAGACTGGTCGCTACGCCTGACAAGGTGGAGCCGGCCTTTGCCGAGATGGTGAATGCCGGTCGTTTCCCGAAGGTTTCCGCGCGGTTCTACCCGCCCGAGCATCCGGCCAACCCCAAGCCCGGCGCCTGGTATCTCAAGCACATCGGTTTCCTTGGCGCACATGCGCCGGGGATCAAGGGGCTTGGCACCGTGCAGTTCGCCGACGGCGCGGACGAAGGCGCGGTGACGCTGGATTTTTCATCCCACGAACAGGAGGCCACTTTGGCTGACAAGGAAAAGGAAGTGAGCTTCGCCGAGCGCGAGGCCGCGTTGAATGAGCGCGAGGCCAAAGTCGCGGCCCGCGAAAAGGCCGATGCCGAAAAGGCGGCCAAGGCCCGGCACGAGGCGCATGTGTCGTTTGCCGAGGGGCTGGTGTCGAAGGCGCTGCTGGCACCGGCCGGCAAGGGCCTGGTCGTGGGCCTGCTCGACCATTTCGACGCCACGGCGATGGTGAGCTTTGGCGAAGCGGGCGAGATGGCCCCAGCCGACGCCTTCCGCAAGCTGTTCGACGGCGCCACGCCACTGGTCAGCTTCGGCGAGCATGGCAAGAAGCCCGAGGAACAGAAGACCTACGTCAGCTTCGCCGCGCCGGCCGGCTACGATGTCGATCCCGAAGCCGCCGCACTCCACGCCGCCGCGACCGCGATCCAGCAGGCCAATCCCGAGCTGGACTGGATCGCCTGCGTCAAGCGCGCCCAGGCGCAGGGTTCCTGATCCGGCCCGCCCCACTCCCCGCCCCGCACCATCCTGAAGGGATGTCACGATGTCCAAGACTGTTCTGTTTTCCATGACCGCCATCGCCTCGGCAGCGGTTGCCGCCAACCGCTTTATCGGCCTGCTGACCGGCGCGCATTGCGCGGCCGCCGCCAAGCCGCAGGGCGTGTCCTGCTATGCCGCCGCCGCTGGCGAAGCCTTCGAGGTCGATATGTACGGCACGCGCATGGTCGAGGCCGGCGCCGCGATCGCAGCCGGCGCGGCGGTGAAGTCCGACGCGAACGGCAAGGCCGTTCCGCAGGCCGGCGTCGGCGAGATCGCCGGCTACGCGGTGAGCGCGGCCGGCGGCGATGGCCAGTTGTTCGAGGTGCTGTTGCGGTTCTGACCGCAACCCCGATGCCCAGGGAGGCGGCCTGATCCGGCCCACATCCGGCAGTCAGGCGGCGCAACGGCCTCCCCCCGACATCATCTTTTCACGAGGAAGCAAACCCCATGTCCATGAACACTTCGCAGGCCCGCGTCGTTGACCCGATCCTGACCCAGCATGCGCGCGGCTACAAGAATGCCGATTTCATCGGTGAAGCGCTGTTTCCGACCGTTTCCATGCCGACGCGCGGGGCGAAGCGGATCGAGTTCGACCGTTCCAGCTTCAAGCGCCGCCGCACCCGCCGCGCACCCGGTGCGCCGATCGTGGCGCTGGAATTCGGGTACGAAGGCAAGCCGGTGGGGCTGCATCAGGAAGCGCTGTCCGCCGTCGTTCCGATCGAGCACCAGGAGGATGCCACGGCGGTGCCCAGCATCGATCTGCAACAGGTGGCGGTGGATACGGTGCTGGCCGTGATCGGTCTGGAAAAGGAAATCCAGCAGGCCAATGCCGCGCGCAATGCCGCCGCCTACGCGGCCACGAACAAGGCCGCCCTTGCTGGCGACTTCAAGTGGTCCGATCCGGACAGCGATCCGCTCGCGCAGGTGAACGATGCGAGCGAGGTGATCCGCCAGCGCATCGGGCGCCGGCCGAACACGCTGGTGGTTGGTGGTGCGCTGGCGACCAAGCTGAAGTCGCACCCGAAGATCACGGACCACTACAAGTACACCACGTCCGCGCAGGTCACGATGGAGATGCTGCGCGCGTATTTCGACCTGCCCAACTTCGCGTCGGGCGATGCGATCTACGATCTGCAGGACGGCACCACCGTGGACGTATGGGGCGGCGATGCGATCCTTGCCTATGTGCCGCCGGCCGGCCTGCGGCAGATGGCCCTGCCCAGCTACGGCTACACCTATCAGCTGCTGGGCCATCCGCTGGTCGAACCCAGCCGGTTCGATCCCGACATCCGCAGCTGGAAGAACGACTGCCTGGACGAATTTTCGCCCGAGCTGGTCGGCGCCGATGCCGGGTTCCTGTTCCAGGCCGCGCTCTGATCCTTGGCGCGTCCTGACCGGGTGGCGGCGACCTGCACCACCGCCACCCGGCTTCCCCTCCCCTTTGCGGAGTTTGTTTCCATGCAGACGTACAAGACCCTGATCACCGTTCGCGGCCTTCGGCGCGCAGACCCGTCGCGTCGTAAGGAGCCGATCGGCGAAGGCGAAGTCATCGCCCTGCCGGATGGCTATGCCCAATCGTTGCACGACATCGGCGCGATCGAGCTGACCGACGAAGACGAGACGGTGGAGCTGGAATGGAAGGCTCCCGTTACGTTGGTGAAATCCGACGATCGCGAACGGCTGATCGAGGCGCTGCAGGCGTTGGGCGTTTCTGATCTGCCGATCATGCCCGAGCCCTCGGCCATGCCGCTTGTCGGCATTCGGCCGACTGATACCGAGGCGCTGGCGCAGGCCTTGGAGGCCCTTGGTGCGCTGGTGCTGCTACCGGGCGAGGATATCGACCTGCCTACGGCTTCCCGGTTGGCGAGCGCGCTGAAGGAGGTCGGCGCCATCGTAAAGCTGCAGGGGTCGGAAATCGACGATCTCGGTCGCTACCTCGATCCAGTGTCTGGCTATGACCTGTTCGTTGCGGCGGTTCAACGCGTGCGCAACGGCTATTTCGACCTTGCGGACCTGCCTGATGACGTCCGGTGGGATCTGGCTGGCTTGTTGGGTGCCGGTCAACAGACCGCCCCGCCGTCGGCCCCAGTCGCTGATCCTACCGCAGTCGTGGCCCCGGCGCAGGAAGCTGCCACCGCACCCGCCAAGCCTGCCCGCAAGGGCAAGGCCTGACGGCGGTCGGCGCGGAAGGGCGATTGCATGGCCGTTGAAGCCATCCTGAAACAGCCGGGCGAAGTGCTGCGGCATGCGGTGCGTCTGCCGATCGTGGTGGCGGCGATCGGCGCGGTCACCGTGATCGCGCGCGGGCTTGTGCCCGGTGCGCCGTTGCTGTCGGCCGTGCCCGAGCTGGCGGACGGCGTGATCACGCTGACGCTGTCGGCCGGCGGGGATGGCGAACGCTATCTGGTGACGGTGGCGGCGGTCGGCGCGGACGGCGCCTCGGCCGAAACCGAACTGGATGTGGCGGTGATCGACGCCGCGTGGATCATGCCGGACGGCGGCGTGCCATACCTGACGATCGCCGAATTCGTCGGCCGCGTGGGTCTGCCCGAAGTGATCGCGCGCACCGATGGCATTGGCGACGGGCGCATCGACCGGGCGCTGTTGATCGGCGTGCTGTCCGACGCGCAGGCGACGATCGATGCGCATCTTGCCGGCCGCTATGCCGTGCCCCTGTCCGATCCGCCGCTGATCGTGCAGAAGATGATGACCGATCTGGCCCGCGCCGCGCTTTATCCCGATGGCGCGCCGGACGGCATCGCCGACCAGGCCAAGCAGACGCTGCGCATGCTGGAGCGCATCCAGGCGGGCCAGATGCCGATCCCGGCAGCGACGCCCCCGGCGCCGGCCGCCAATGCCGACAATCCCGTCCTGATCAGCCCCGGTAGCCGTGCCTACCCCGACGGGCTGGATGGATATGCGCGCGGGTGGCCGCTATGAGCGGCGTGGAAATCACGATCACGCTGGACAGCGCGGAGATCGAAGCCGCGCTCGATCGCGCGATTGCCGGTGGTGCGGATATGCGCCAGCCGATGGGCGAGATCGCCAGCGAATGGCTGGGCCTGGTGCACGAACGCTTCGACGAGGAACGCGATCCGCTGGGCGTGCCGTGGGCGAAGCGCCGCGACAACGCCGATCCGGACCGCAAGCTGTTGCATCTCAAAGGCTACCTGCGCAACGCGGTGCGCGAGGACTTCGGCGTCGATTATGCGCAGGTGGGCGTGATCGCGACCGGCGGCCCAGCCAAGTACGGTCGCATCCACAACGAGGGCGGCGAGATCAGGCCCAGGAATGGCAAGGCCCTGTCGTTCGGCGGGCGCCTGGTCAGCCGCGTGGTGATGCCCAAGCGCCAGTTCGTCGGCGAAGGGCTAGCCGAACGGCGTGTGGCGGAAGACGTGCTGGGTGACTGGCTGCGCGGCCTGTTCGCGGGGAGCGCGCCGGCATGATCGCGCAAGCTCCTATCGTCGCCCGCCTCCTGGCTGCCGGCTTCGCCCATGCCGAGGGCGTGCTGGAATTCGCGGGGTTGTCGGAAGCGCCGCGCGTCAGCCCGGCGGTATTCGTGGTGCCCGAGCGGGAAAGCGCCGGGACGAATACGCTGGGCGCGGGTGCGGTCGACCAGAAGATCACGGAGATTTTCAACGTGGTTGTCGTGGTCCGGACGGAGCGCCGGCCGGGTGCCGTGAACGAGACGCTGACGGAAGCCATCGGGGCCGTGGAAACGGCGCTGGCCGGGTGGATGCATCCCGACGCGTCATCGCACTGTCAAATCGCGGGAGGGCGGTTGCTGTCAACCGACGGACAGCGGGTGGCGTGGGCGATGTCCTTTAGCGTTTCTCGGCATTTCAGGAAGGTAAGTCAATGACCGAACAGGTTGACCTCAACCCGCCGACCGCGCCCCGCAAGGTGGATGCGCAGGGGCGTGAACTGGACCAGTGGGGCCTTCCGCTGAACGGCCCGGCGCGCATCCGCGCGCTGGCGAAGCTGGGCAAGCCCGATCCGAACGTGGCGCCCGAAGCGTGGGCTGCCGCCGCTGCGACGGCAAAGGCCAAGGTCAAGACGGAGACCGAAAATGGTTGATTGGGTGGCGGTCGTCCTCGCCAAGAAGGAAGTGACCTATGGCACCGATGCGGTGCCGGTGGCGGCGACCAATGGCGTGCTGACGCGCAACTATCAGGGCAAGCCGGTCGATGTCGACCAGCTGGAGCGCAATCTGGACAGCGGCCTCTATGGCGCGCAGGCGAGCGCGCCCAGCAACGAACGGCGCACGTTCTCCTACGAAGTCGAAATCGCCGGTTCCGGCGCGGCTGGCACGGCGCCCGCGTGGATGGAACTGCTGGAAGGCTGCGGCATGGCTGCGGCCGTGCTGTCGCCCGGCGTGGACGCGCAGCAGAGCTTTGCCGCTCCCGGCGTCGGCGCCAGCCTTTCGCACTACGACTTCCTGTCTGACCAGCGGCGCAAGGCGTTGGGCAGCGTTGGCACCTACCAGCTCGATTTCACGGCCGGCGCCTATCCGTTCATCACGTTCAACTGGACCGGCCTGCTGCCCGCCGCCACGCCGTTCGACAAGACGGCGCCCGGTGCAGTCGCGCTCGCGCGCTGGAAGCAGCCGGTCGAGGTCAACGACGCGAACACGGATTTCACGCTGGACGGCTATGCCGCGAAGATGCGGAGCTGGAAGGCGGATGCCGGCGTCACGGTGGCCCCGCGCAATCTGGTCGGCAGCCGCTATATCCGGCGCGGCAATCACGCGATGAAATCGACGCTGGTGATCGAGGCCGTGGACGTGGCGACGAAGGATTACCTTTCGACGCTGCGCACCGGCGCGCTGGTGGCGTTCCATCTGACCCATGGCATCGCCGCCGGCAACATCGTGGAGATCGCCACGGCCAAGGCCCAGATCACGAGCATCACCGAAAGCAAGGAAGATGACATCGTGATGTGGACGATGGAGCTGATCCACACGATCGACGGCGGATCGCCCGATCTGGTGATCACCGCGAAATAAACACCCGAGGGGCGTTGCCGGTCGCAAGACCGGCTGAATGGGTCGCTGGCGTCCGGGCCGTGCTGACCAGTAGCCGGATAGAGCGGGGACACGGCCGAGACAACCGGCCCCGCACCCCAAAACCATGGAGAATGAGCATGTATCGGCTGATTAGCGAGCGTCTGGCCTGGTGGCCGGTGCTGTTCGACGGGGTGACCGAGGAAGGCGAGGTCATCACCAACCAGATCGAGTTGCGCTTCCGCATCCTGGGCGAAGATGAATTCGCGGCCTGGGCGCAGGAGCTGGCCGCCCCTTCGGTTGCCGAGGACGGAAGCGAGAAAGCGGCATCGACAGACGCCGCCGTTGCCCGCCTCATGCGCGTGGTCTCGGACTGGCGGGGCGTAGGCGCCGAAAACGGCGAGCCGCTGCCGTTCAACGCCGCGAACTTCGGCGCACTGCTCCAGGCGCCCAACGTGGCGCCCGCTGTCGGGCGCGCCTACCTCGCGTGCCGCCGCGCCGCGCCGGAAATCCGCGAGGGAAACTGAAAAAGGCCGCTCGCGCCTGGGCAACCGGGCGGGGCGGCATGACCCGCAGGATGGCCGATCCCATGACCCAAGCCGCGCAGATGCCCGAATGGATGCAGGAGCGGCTTGGCGGAACCGTTGTGGCGCCGGGCGAGATCGAGCTGGCTCCGGACGAAGTGCAGCCGTTTGCGCTGTTCCTGTCGCTCGCCACGCAATGGCGCTGGTGCCCGATCAGCGGGCAGCGCCTCGGCATCGACTATGGCGCGATCCAGACGACGGCGGCGATGATGGATGTCACCGTGACACCCGCGCTGTTCACTGATCTGCGCCGCATGGAAGCGGCGGCGCTGGACGCCCTGGCGGAAGGCCGGCGGCCATGACGACGATCGTAACCGGCGTTCGGCTGCAGGTCGAAGGCGGCGCCAGTTTCGTCGGGCAGCTAAAGGACGTGCGCGCCGGCATCGCCGACGTGGCCGATGTCGAAAAGGTTGCTGCGGCGGCGGGCGTCCAGTTGGCCAGCGCCACGGAGGCGGTTGCCACGGCGTCACAGAGTGCGGCGGGTGGTCTGGCGCGCGCAGCCGAGGCGGCGAACGAAAATGCGGCCGCCTTCGGGCGGGCGAAGACAGCGACCAACCAATACGCTTCGGTGGCCGCGCAGCTCCGGGCCGAACTGGACCCGATGTTCGCGGTGCAGCAGCGGTTCGACCAGGAGCTGGCGCGCGCGGACCAGCTGTTCGCGGCCGGCGCGATTTCCGCGCGCGAATACGCGGCGGCGCAGAAGCTCGCCAACGATAACCTGCGGGCGGGCGCCGCCGCGATCTTTGCGGTCGATGGGGCACAGGATCAGCTCAACAAGAAGCTTGGGCTGGCCCGGGCCGGCTGGCAGGGCGTGGGCTTCCAGTTGCAGGACGTGTTCGCGTCCTACGCATCGGGATCGCGGCTGACGACGATCGCGGCGCAGCAGGTCGGCCAGCTATCGTCCGCTATCTCGATGATCGCGGCGGCGAGCGAGACAAGCACCGGCGCGATGGGCCGCTTTGCCACGTTCATGGGTGGCGGATGGGGCATCGCGATCGGCGTGGCGGTATCGCTGGCCGGTGCGCTGGCCAACGCGCTCTATACCGATGCCGATGCGGCGGCGAAGGCGCACGAGGTTTCGACCGGGCTGAAGGACGTGCAGGGTCTGCTGGGCGACGTGTTCGACCTGACGACCGGCAAGATCAAGCTCAACACCGCCGCGCTTGATGCCAATACACAGGCAGCACTGCTCAACCTTCAGGCGAAGTCGCTCGATCTCAAGACCGACGCGCTGAAGCGGCGGCAGAGCTTTGAAGAGGTGTTCCGCGACGCTGCCTCGCCGTCGTGGTTTGATCTGTCGGGCGCGGCGCTTGCGGGCGACACCGTAGTCGAGGGCATCTACAAGGAAGCCGAAGGCTCGATCGTTGCCACGGTGCTGCGCAATGTCGAGAAAGGCAAGCTCAGCCCGACCAAGGCGTTCGACCGCCTGAAGGGCCTTGATTACAGCGGCGCGCAGATCTCGCGCGATAAGGCGCTGCAGGCGTTGCAGGACATCGTTTCCGCGCGCGGCATGGAGGAAACGGCCAGCCTGATCGACCAGTCGCTGGCTGCCGGCGCGCTCGATCCGGCGTTGCGCAAGGAGCCGAAGGCCAAGAAGCCGAAGAAGGTCAATCTCGACGCGGCGGCCCGGCGGGAGGCGGCGCGCGTGGAATTCGGCGAGGATACAGACAAGAAGATCGGGAGCATCCGCGATCAGTTTGCTGATATCCCGACGCAGGTCCGCAAGGTCAACGAAGCGCTGCGGCAGCTCGACGACCTTGCCTCGGACGTGCAGCGCCGCAAGCCACCGAACTACAAGGATGCGCTGGGCGATATCGTTGCCCTGAAGCAGGCGATCAGGGACAACCTCGACAAGCCGTTCGGCGACTATCTCGAAAAGGCGCGGGAAAGCGCGGAGATCGACAAGCTGTTGATCGCCGGGAAGGACGACCAGGCCGCCGCGCTCAAGATTGTGCTGGACTTGCAGCGGGAGATGGGGCCGCTCACGCGCGACCAGCTTCAGACTGTTCTTGCGACCGTCGAAGCGCAGCGGCGTCAGAGTCTTGTATTCCGCGACCAGCGAGCGCTGATCCAGACCAACGTGCGTGCCGTGCAGGATATGCGCTCGGCGTTAACGCAAACCGTTGCTGATGCGCTTCGGGGCCGGCTGTCGCTCAACAACATCCTGTCGTCTTTCGCCAATTCCTACGTCAACCAGACATCGCAGCGGATCGTCGAGAAGCTGTTCGGCGACACGCTGCGGTCGCTGGAGGATCAGGCGAGCGGCCAGAACAAGGTAGACGCCGCCGGCACGGAAATGGCCACGGCCATGGGCAAGGGTTCGGCAGCCGTTGTCGAATTCGCGAATGTGGTACGCGAGGCGAACAGGTCGATCGGCAATGCATCCGCACGGTCCCCGCTGCAGGAGGCCGTGGGCGATGCCTTCGGTAGTGCCGGCAACGCCGTTTCATCGACGTTGCAAGGCTTCCTCTCCGGGCTTGGCGACAAGCTGCGCGAACAGGTCGCCAATGACAATGGCGCGGATACCCCGATCACCGTCATCGGCAAGCGGACAGCCAAGTCTGCCGCCGAACCGACGGGCAATATCCTTGTCGATATGGCCAGCGCGTTCCTGGGCAAGCTGGGCCTCGACATTCCGGTCAAGGTCTCGGCCGGCGTCAAATCCACGCTTAGCAAGCTGGAAACCGCACTGCCCGGCGTTCTGTCCGGCGCGTTCACCGGCGCTTCGGCCAGCCGGATCATCTTGGGGGATCGCGGCACCGGCGGGTCGATCGGGAGCGCGATCGGCGGCACGCTGGGCGGCAAGCTGGGCGAAAAGGTGCTGGAAGGCGGCCTTAGCAAGATCGCCAAAGGTCTTGGCTCTTTTGCCGGGCCGCTCGGCTCCATCCTTGGCGGTGTTGTCGGCGGCCTGCTGGGCGGCGCTTTCAAGACGACCACCAAGGGCTATGCCGTCGTTACCAATTCGGGCGTCAGCTCGGGCGGCAACAACAACCAGCTGGTGCAGCAGGCGGCGTCGAGCGGATCGGGCCTGCAATCGACGATCAACCAGATCGCCCAACAGCTGGGCGCGAGCGTCGGCAACTATTCGGTCTCGATCGGCAAGCGCTCCTCGGGCTGGATCAGCGTGTCCGCGTCCGGATCGTCGCAGGTTGCCGACAAGAGCTGGAAACAGGCCAATGCCGGCGGCGACCTGATCTATGACGGCAAGGACGAGGCCGCCGCCATCGCCGTGGCGATCAGCAACGCGATTGCCGACGGCGCGATCAGCGGGATCAGCCAGAAGGTGCAGGCCGCGCTGCTGTCCACCAAGGACATCGACAGCGCCCTGCGCGAAGCGGTCAAGGTGCAAGACCTTGAACTGGCGCTGGGCGGCGTCCAGGCCGCGCTGGAAAAGGAATTCCGCAGCTTCGAGCAGACGGCCAAGGAACGGCTGTCGCTGGCGCAGAAGTACGGCTTCGATATCGTCGAGGTCGAAAAGCTCAATGCCAAGGAGCGGCTCGCCCTTTCGGAAAAGCTGCTGAAGGAGCAGGTCGGCAGCCTGCAAGACCTGATCGACGAAATGACCAGTGGCAGCCTGTTCGAGGGTTCGGCCGTCGATCAGCGCAACGCCTTGCTGGCCAAGATCAGCGCCACGCAGGCCGACGCTAATGCCGGCGTCGAGGGCGCGGCCGACAAGCTGGCGAACCTCTATCAGCAGCTCAATTCGGTCTCCAAGGATGCGTTCGGGACTACGGGCGGCTTCGCGGCCGATCGGCAGGCGATCATCGACGGGGCGCAGCAAGCGATTGCGGCGGCGAACGCGCGGGTGGCGGCGGCCGACAAGGCGACCGATCCGGCGTTGCAGACCACGAACACGCTGCTGGATGAGCAGGCCGGCCAGCTTGCCAAGCTGACCGCGTTGACCGGGCTTTCGGCGGACTATCTCAAGTCCATTGCCGCCGCGCTCAATACGACCGACCTGTCGAACCTGCGCGCGCAGTTGGCGTACTGATGGCTACCCCGGTTGTCCTGGTCGAACTGCATCCGCGCAATCCGGCGGACGGCGCGGTGCAAGTTGTGCGCCTTGCCGGCGGTGGCATGGATTACCCGTACATCTATGGCGGGTTTGTCGATTGGCGCGCCGGCAACGTCCAGCTGCCGACGTTCGTTACCAGCATCAAATTCGAGGGTGGCGACTTCGGAACCGGCGGCGAAACGCAGGGCGCAGAAGTCCAGTGGGCGGCCACGACCAAAGTTGATCTGACCGCGTTGGCCAACCTGTTCTGGATCGACGCGGACGCCGTCATGCGGATCGGGCCGGAGAATGATCAGGGCGCGCTGCCGCCGGTTGCACTGGCAGGCAAGGCGCTCGGCGCTACGGTTGAAGGCGGCGTCATCAAGATCGCGATGTCCGATCCGGCCGCCGATCTTAAAAAGCCGCTGCTGACCGCACGCTACGGCGGCACTGGCGATCTCGACGGGCCGCCGGAGTGGGACGGCAAGGTCAAGCCGCGCGTGTGGGGGCGTGTCTGGAACCGTGCGGGCGAGTGCATCGACAAGGCGCACAATATCTACTGCTGGGCCGATCCGCTCCATCCGATCCAGGCATTCGATGCGGTGCGCGACAAGGGAGCGCCAGCCGCCGACCTGACGATCGTGAACTGGCAGGGCAGCGCCGCCGCGACGCTCGCCACGTTGCGCGCGGCTGCTGTTCCGCCCGGCGGTGGCGTGGTGTGCCCGTCGCTTGCCTGCGTCCGCTGGTGGACACAGCCGGCCGGCGACCTGACCGCCGACCTGCGGGGCGAAATCGGGACCGGCTACGTCGAGACTACGGCCGACATCGTGGCGCGGATCGTCTCGGCCGGACCGGGCACCGCATTCGCGGCCGGAACGATCGCGGCGGCGCGCGCGGCCCGGCCGGCGCCGGTCGGCTGGGTGGCGGCCGATGACAGCACGACGGTCGCCAGCATGATCGAAGAGCTGCTCGGCAATTCCTCGCTGCTATGGCTGCTCAACGATGCCGGCGAGATCGTGTTGCGCGAATGGGCGTGGGGCGCGCCGGTCGCGGCGGGGATCAGCCAGTCGGTGAAGCGCACATCGGTGTTTCGGCCGGTCGCTACCCGCAAGCTCGGCTACCAGCGGAACGAAAAGGTCATGGCGCGCGGCGACCTGGCCGCGATCGTCCTGACCAACGGCGTTACCTATGGCGACGGCACGCCGATCGATGCGCTGAAGCCGGCGCAGCCCGGCGCCGACGTGACCGGCGAGCATACTTCGGCCGACACGGGCGCGGTCAACGGCGTGCCGGCCGCGACGATCACGACGAAGCTGTCGACACTGGAAACCGACACAGCGGCGGCGATCAGCAATATCGCCGCGCTGGAAGCGCAGGCATCGGACCTTCAGGCACAGGCCGTGGAGCTGGGCGACGCCATCGCCGAGGTCGGCGGCCAGGTCGTGACGCTCCAGACCACGACGGCGTCGCAAGGATCGCTGATCGCCAGCAACGCGACCGCGATCAGCAACGTCGCCGGCAACCTCGCCACGCTGACAACGACGGTTTCGGCGCTGGGCACGACCGTATCAACGCAGGCGAGCGCGATCAGCAGCCTGGAGGCGCAGGCGGCATCGCTGGGCACGACCGTGACGGCACACAGTGCGTCGATCGCGGCCAATGCCAGCGCGATCGCCACGACCAACGCCAACCTTGCGGCACTCACCACGACGGTTTCGGCGGGTGGCGGCAACCTGCTGACCAATTCGGATTTCGCGGCCGGGAGTTCGGCCGGGTGGACGATGTGGTACGATTCGGGTTCGGGGGCGGTGGTCGATAATGTCGGCGTGAACCTGCCGGATGCCAACTGGCACCCGATCGCCGAAAACTGTCTGACGTTGCACCAGGCCAACCGCGTTGGCGCTGATACCAACATCAACTGGACGTCGGATGCCATCGCGTGTCAGCCCGGCGACGTAGTGCAGGGCTATGCATTTGTGGCCGCGCACCGCGCGCAAGTTGCTGTCCAGGTCGTCTTTCTTGATGACGCTGGCAGCTGGACGGGATCGGGGTGGTCAGGCTTGCAAGCCGTTGGAACCGGCGGGCGCAGCCTGTCGGACTATACCCAAGTCGGCGTGCCTGCGATTGCCGCGCCGGCCGGCACAACCCGAGCGGTGCTGGTCGTCCTGAAGTGGGATACGGCAGCCGGCTATACGGATAGCTGGATGTGGGTGCTGCGCCCCTATCTCGGCTACGCACGATCCGGGCAAACCACGTTCAACACCTACTCCCGCGCCAACGCGCGGGCGGTGATCCAGACGCAGGCCACGGCGCTATCGACCGCATCGGCACAGATCGCGTCACTGACGTCCACGGTATCGTCGCAAGGCGCATCGATCTCAACGCAGGCGACCGCGATCAGCACGCTCAATAGCAACGTCGCCACCGCGTTCGCCCGCTGGGCGCTACAGGTCGATGCCAACGGCTACACCGTGGGCATCGAGATCAACAACAACGGTTCAAGCGGGGCAATCAAGTTCCGCTCTGACCTGTTCGAGATCTCCAGCCCGGCCGGCGGTGCCAAGGTGACCTTCATTGCCGGCGTCCTGCGGTTCATCGACAGCGGCGGCGTGGCCCGCGTTGAAATGGGGATCGGCTGATGCCCGAGCCCTATGTCCGCATCCGCCGCGCCGATGGCTCGATCAAGATGACCGAGCAGTCGTTTCTGGCGCGCAAGCTGGGCAAGTTCACGCTGGCATCGACCGATGGCAGCGGATCGATGATCGTGTCCGACCTTGCCCAGGGCAAGCCGTGGGTGATCGTGATCCCGACCGATGGCGGGTACGGCGCCAGCTCCAAGTTCCCGCATTCGGTGTCCGTTTCGGGCACCACGATCTCGTGGGCGCCGGGTGGCTATTCCACCTCGGTGCGCTGCGGCTCGATCGTGCTGTTCGGGACGTACTGACCATGGGTGCGTACGCTCGCTTCAACAACAGCGTCGATGGCTCCCGCCAGATCGATGAGACGTACAAGAACCTCGCGCTGCGGGCCAAGGGCACCTTTACCGCAAGCGATGGCGTTGTGCCGGTCGCGATCACCGTTGCGGGCGTCAATCCGGTGGTCGCGGTGCGGTCCACCGGCACCAATTCGCCCGTGATGCTGCATTCGGCCACCGACAACGGCGGCGGATCATGGACCTATCGGTTCCTGTCCAAGGCCGGCGACGTTGTGACCTATTACGTGTTCGACGAACCGGGCGGCGCTCCGGCCAAGTATCTGGTGATCCGCAACGCGGCCAACGAAATCTGCTTCAACGCCAACGAGGAATACCTGATCCCGGTTTCCTATCAGGTCTATGGCTGGAGCAACGGCGGCCCGAACAGCCACGTCGATTTGCCCACGGGCCGGACCTATGCGGCGGTTCAATGCAGCGGTGATCGCGGGTTCAGCAGCGCCTTCCTCGGCACAGGCATCTGGGCGGTCGCCGTGTTCGGCGTTGGCGCATACTTCGACGCCACGGGCCTGATCCTTGAGGGCAAGGGCATGTACTCGACCAGCGCGGCAACGCCGCTGGGCAACAGCCCCGCCTATGGCCGCTTCCTTGTCATTGATGTCACCGGGTTCTGAAGGAGGAACGACTATGCCTACCGCGATTGAAAACCTTGCCGCCATCGTCAACACGGACGAGTTCGACCAGATCGCTACGGCGATGGCCGCGCAGCGGGCCAACTGGATCGACAACGAGCTGGTCTTTACCCATGTGAAGGCGCTGGCCGAGATCATGCCGCGCCTGAAGGGCATCGTCGCCGGCATGAACCCGGCGCCGGCACCTGCCGCTGAAGAAGAGGCCGGCGGCGAGGCGGCGGCCAACTGATATGACGGCGGTCGATCCCCTCTATGCGCAATGGCTGATGGCCGATGCCAAGTGGCAGGTCACGACCGATGCCGCGCTCGATGCGCGGTGGGGATCGACCGCGCAGACGACCGAGCGCGTCACCACGCTGGCGACCAAGGGTGACGCGATCGTCGAGGGCGCCCGCCAGATCGCGTTCCTCGGCGGCGGCGGTCCGCTCGCGATCGAGGAGCACGAGCTGGCGGGCGCCTGGCGGCAGTACCTCGGGCAGGTCGTGACGCTGACGATCGACCGGCTTGGGTACGAGGCCGGCCTGGACGTGTTCGTCATCGGCGCGGCCGACAACATGGCGACAGGCACGTCCACCCTTACCGTGATCCGGAGGCTCTGATGGGCAATGTGCTGATCCTTTCGCCCACGCCGATCGCCGCGATCGGCGCGTCGCGCGGCAGCGGCGCGGCCAACCTGCTGACCCGGCCGCCCAAAGAGGTGTGGGCCGATGTCGCGGCGGGATCGGTCGCGAATATCGATATTGATTTCGGGGCCGTGGTGCCGGTGGACACGGTCTATCTCGGCTACCTCTATCCGCCCGCTGCCGGCGCGACGTGGACGATCACGGGCGGCGCGGCCGGCTATACCGACATCACCTTGTCGCCGGCCGGCGCGCTGCGGGCCGTGGACAGCGCCAGCCGCAGCCCGAAGCGCACGCACGCGTTTTGGCACGGGGCGACGGTCAACGTGCGCTATCTGCGCCTCGCCGTGACGCAGGCGGCCGGATCGCCCGCGCTGTCGGCCGGGATCGTGATGGCCGGCAAGGCGTGGCAGCCGCAGTTCAACATGGAGTTCGGCAGCGGGCGGCGCGTGATCGACACCGGCACCGTGGCCAGCCTGCCGGACGGCGGATTTGCCACGATGGAGGGCGCGCGCAAGCGGGCCTGGTCCTGGACGCTGGGCGACCTGTCGGTTGCCGAGACGGACGCGCTGGAGGAGCTGCAGCTCGATCACGGCGAGACGATCCCGCTGCTCGTGGTCGAAGACCCGGACGCGACAACGGGCCAGCGCAACCGGCTGCACTACGGGCTGTTCACGGGGCTTAAGGCGTATGAGCGCGAAGACCCGGCCAAGACCAAGTGGTCATTCGATTTCGAGGAATGGACATAGGCGATGCAGCCCGGTTGCATCGCCATTGCACCCGAGCCGGAAACCACGCTAGAGATGGCGTTGCCGGCGCTGGTCCGCACTGACCGTCCGGCGGCGGACATCAATCCAGACAAGGCCGTGCCGGATAGTTCCGGGGATCATTCCCAAATCCCGGAACCGCTGATGTCATCCAAGATCAAGAAGGGCACGCTGGCCGCGATCGTCGGCGTGTTTGCCGCAACCACGCTCTATACGATCACGCCGCAGGACGAGAGCGGGCGCACCGTGCAGGTCACGCTGGCGCCCGATGGCGAGCCGACCATCACGCATGTGAGCGGCCCGCAGTATCGGCGGGCCTATCTCGATATTGCCGCGGTCGCCACGGCGTGCGACGGGATCGCCCAGCGGATCAAGCTCGGACAGGTCTACACCGAGGCGCAATGCACCGCGATGCTGGACAAGGCGCTGGTCGAACATGCGCAGGGCGTGATGGACTGCTCGCCGGCCCTTCGCCAGCCGGGGCGCGACTGGCAGCGCGTGGCGGCGGTAAACCATGCCTATCAGTTCGGCGTTGCGGGGTGGTGTACCTCGACCGCGCGCCGCCTGATCGAGCAGGGCAGGATTGCCGAAGGCTGCAACGATCTCGCCCGCTGGAACAAGGTCCGGCAGGGCGGCGTGCTGCAGTTCAGCAATGGCGTGCAGCGCCGATCGATGCGGCGCCTTGAATACTGCCGCACCGGCCTGCCTGGCTATCCGGCCGAGACGCTTCAGGCCCGCCTGAAGCCGTGGAAGTGAGGGGGACGCGCGATGGCTGATAAACTGGTCAACATGGAGACCCGGCCTGCGACGGCCGATGGAACGCGCGTGCGGCTGCGGGATTTGGGCGGTGGCACATTCGGGCAGGTTGTCGTCAACCACAACGTTCCGCTGGTCAGCCTTCCTTTCACGTCGGTGGACCAGCTGGCGCTGTCGGGGACAGCCACGGCGTCCGTCAACGGTAATGCCAGCGACAACGACGACGGTACGCAATCGTGCCTCGACATCACCATTCCGGGCTCGGGCACGTTCGCGAATGCTGTTCAGGTGCGCCGCATCATCAACGGCAACACGATTGGCCTGCGGCTTTCGCGGTACGGCGCCAACTACAACACCCCGGTGCCCTTCGCGGCGATCGTCGATGGACAGCCGATCGAAGTGGACTGGTCCGCACTGCTGCTGCCCGAGGCCCAGACAGCACCGGGCAACATCGCGGCCTATCGCAACATCATTCTCGGCCGCGATTTCGGCGATGGCGCGCACGACGTGCGGATCGGGTTCCCGTGCGATGCGGTCAGCCAGCGGCAAGCGCGGCTTCTAAGCTGGCTGGCCGAGGAAGCGGCGGGCTATCGGTCGCCGCAGCGTGGCGTTTCGTTGCAGGATGCGCAAATCACGCTCAACAGCGCCAACAAGACGTTCATGGGCGCAGCGAGCACCACGCGTGGCCTTCTCGGCTTCTACTGGCGCAACACGAACGGCGCTGCGCAGACCCTGAAGGTCTTTGCCGGCACGTCGGCGTTCGCCGGGGAGCTGTTCACCATCTACGCGGCGCCTGCCGGCTCGAACGGTTCTGACGGCTACTTCGCGCTGCCGGGCCTCGTGCCCGATGGCATTCAGGTGCAGGCGAGCGTCGCCAACGCCTTCGTCCTCACTCCCGTAGGAGCCATGTAATGTCGAGGATCGTTCTTGCCTGCATGGGCGACAGCCTGACTACGTCCGCTCCGGGCTACGGCCTCACGGCAGCCGACGAGCACCCATGCCGCATGGGGCAGGCCCTGCAGCTGCAATTCCCCCAACATGACATCGCCGTGCGGGCGCTGGGCATCGGCGGGAACAGCACCGCGCAGATGGTCGGCCGCAAGAAGGCCATGACGCAGTTTGAGGTGCCGGCGATCGGCGTGCTCTATGGCGGCGCCAACGATCCCTCGCTGTCCTCGACGGTCAATGGCGGCGCGGCAACCACGACCGTTATCCCCGTCCAGGCCGGCGCCGGGCCGAATTACGGCGTGGGCAGCTGGGTAAAGATCAACGGCGAGCGGCGGCAGATCGGATCGATCGCCGGTGATACGCTGACGCTGGCGACGGCCCTGTCGGCGGCACCGGCCAATACGACGGCGGTGGCGATCGACACCGAACTGAACCTCCTTGAGCTGGCGCTCTATCTCAAGTCCGCCGGCTGCACGCGCGTGCTGGTCCACGGGCAGCACATGAAAAACTGGACAGCGGGCGGCGATACGCTGGTGGCGGAAGAGGCGACCTATGCCGGCTTGCGCGTGGCGCAAATGGCGGCGGTGGCGGATATGATCGCGCAGGGGATCGAGGCGGTCTACTGCGACAATCTGGCGGCCATGCGCGCGCTGATTGCCTCGGGTGCCGAGGCGGCCGGATCGAACTGCTGGTCGGCCTATGCCGACAATCAGCACCTCAATTGCCGGCGTACACGCGGGGATGCCGCCGGACGCGGCGGTGGGCATGATGTGCTGGCCGCCAACGCGGTCGCGGTGATCGTGGCCAAGCGCTGGGTGCGATAGTTCGTCCTTGCCGAATCGTTCCAGATTTGTTCCAACTTCCTTATGCGGCGGAAGGGCGAGCAGAAGTTGGAACGGCGGTGGATGCCATGGGGGCCAGGGCATCCCGTTCACCGCCCCATCCGCACCGGGGACAGATGGCTTTACGCATGGGCTATGCAGGCATGTACTCCGTACCCGCTGATCGAGCGCAAGACCGGCATTACGGTGCAGCGCCTGCTTGCGTTGGAAGCCGGCGCGGCCCCTACGGGTCCGGAGTGCGAGGCACTCGCGGAACTATGGCGGTGCCCGTTGGACGATCTGCTGGCTTCGATGGCGCTGGAAGAGGATGTCAGGGGTGACCGGGTTGGCCAATGCGATGAATGAGGACTGGCTTATCATTGTGACGGCCAGCGGTCGCCCCCTGACGGGTGCCGGCGGGTCGCCGATCCTGTTCCCGGATAAGGATGCTGCCGCGCCCTTTGCGACCAAGCCGACCGACCGGATTGAGCCTTGGACTGGCGGGTTCCGACCGGTCCCTTGGGCGGCCCATTTCGACGGCTGATCGGGCTATTTACTGTCCCGACTTACTGTCCCCAATTTTTGTCCCGCTACATTCAGCATTCTTGGTCTCCGAAGCCACGTTTTCGCGCACCGAAGCCACGTTTGAAGCCTTCACGTTCAGTGGAGGCGTGCGGACGTGACCGGATGAGTCGAAGTCGTAAGCATCGGTTTCAAAGGGAGAATTTCAATCCTGTCGGACTTCTGCGGACCCCTGCGGAGGGGCCGCTGGCGGAGCGGGAGGGATTCGAACCCTCGATACGCTTTTGACGTATACTCACTTTCCAGGCGAGCGCCTTCGACCACTCGGCCACCGCTCCGCATGCCTTGGAGCCACGCGCCCTAGCGGGATGAAGCGGCTTTCGCAAGGCGCGGATGCCTGCCACAAGAGACAAATGTTGCACCCGCCCGCCCGCGCCCTTCTCGCCGTCATCTCGCTGGTCTCGCTTGCTGGTATGCCCGCGCGAGGCACCACCCCCGCTCCTGCCGGGTCGCCTGCCATGGCGCCCGCCGAGATCGTCGCGACGGCGCCGGATGGGGACTGGACACGAATCGACCCGGCCGACCTGGTCGTGATGGATCTTGCCCCGGACGCCCAGGGGCGCCCGCGCCGCGTGGTTATCCAGTTGCTGCCCGCCCCGTTCTCGCAAGGGTGGATCGGCAATATCCGCACACTCGCCGCCGCGCACTGGTGGGATGGAACAAGCATCAACCGCGTGCAGGACAACTATGTGGTCCAGTGGGGTGATCCCGACGGGGAGGACAAGGCGCGGGCGAAACCCCTTCCCCCCGGCCTCGCCCGCGTGCCGCAGGAAGATTACACGTCGAAAGTGTTCGCCGCCCCGGAAATGATCAGCCGGAAACCGGATGCCTACGCCCCGGGAACGGGCATCGACGCCGGCTGGCCGTTAGGGTTCGACAAGAACCGCATGTGGCCGCTCCACTGCTACGGGATGGTGGGCGTAGGCCGCGACATGCCGCCGGATACCGGTTCGGGCGCGGAACTCTATGCCGTGATCGGCCATGCCCCGCGCCAGCTTGATCGCAACATCGCGCTGGTGGGCCGCGTCATCGATGGCATGGAGCACTTGTCTTCGCTGCCGAGGGGAACCGGCGAGATCGGCTTTTACAAGACCGCTGCCGAACGCACGCCGATCCTGTCCGTCCGCCAGGGCTCCGGCGTGCCCGGCCTGCCCGCCTACCAGTATCTTGCCACGATCAGCGACAGTTTCCGGCGCTATGCCGACGCACGCGCCAACCGGCGCGATCCGTTTTATGTCCGGCCGGCCGGCGGCGTCGACATCTGCAACCTGCCCGTCCCGGTCCGGCGCGCGAAGTGAGCGGCGAAACCTATCGCCTGACAATCCCGCTATGGCGCTGGTCCGGCCCCAGTGCCGCGAACTGGTGTTTCCTGACAATCGATGGCGGCGTCGGCGAAGCGCTATCCGCCACGGCGCTGATGGACCGGCTCGAACACGGCAAGAAACATGGCTGGGGGTCCGTCCGCCTTCGCATCCGGATTGGCGCCAGCGCATGGCAGACCTCGGCCTTCCCGAGCAAGGAACAAGGCTGGATCGTGCCGGTGAAGGCCGCCGTCCGCCGCGCGGAAGGCCTGACCGAAGGCGACGCGGTAACCGTGGAGCTTCAGTTCTGAACGTTTCCGCGCTGCCGGACACTCCGTGACGGTGGACGAGCCACACAGAATTCGTCCACCCCGCGCACGAAGACGCGGTGTCAAGCTGGCACAATTTCCAGGTCGGAAATTATCACCATTTTGATTGTATGCCTGTAAACCCGCAGATATAGAAAAACCGGGCATGAAGTCTTCGTGACTGGCAATTTCAGCACAAATGAGAAGATTGCCCGATCAAAAAAGGGGGTAAGCGGTGCAGGAAATGGATAAATCAGATCTGACGGCTTTAACGGTGCAACTGTTAAGTGCCTATGTCGCCAACAACAGCCTCCCCAGTAACGAGCTGGCATCGCTTATCGAAACGACGCGCAATGCACTTGCCGGAAAGGTCGAGGCACCGGCTCCGGAAGCACCTGAATTCGTGCCCGCGGTCTCGGTCCGCAAAAGCACGGCCTCGCGCGATCATCTGATCAGCCTGATCGACGGGAAACCTTATCGCAGCCTGAAGCGGCACTTGACCAGCCACGGCCTTACTCCTGACGAATACCGTGAACGCTACAAGCTGCCAAAAGACTATCCGATGGTGGCGCCGAGCTATTCGGAACAGCGGCGCGCGGTCGCGCAAAGGCTGGGTCTGGGTCGCAAGCCCAAGGTGGCCAAGCTGGCTGCGGACCCCGTCGCCACCAAACCGGCCGCGCCCGCGAAGAAGGCGGCAAGTACCCGGAAACCACGCAAGGCAGCCGCTGAAACCGCTTGAAGCTTTCAGGAGCCGTGCGCCTGTTCAAAAGCACGCGCACGGCCGTTCCATGCTCCATGGTCTGTCACGACTTGTAATCATTTGCACCCGGTTCGCGACGTTCTGTGACTTGCAGCCGGCCCGATGATCCCCGACATACCGGCAACTCGGTTGGGGCCATCGAGTCGATAATCTGGCGCGGACACCCGTCTTGCGCAGATTGAGGCAGGACCGGTTTGGAATGACTTCAGTCGAAGAAAAATCTGCGCGTGATGATCAGGCGACGGCATCCGGGCCGTCGCCCCACCCGGCCGGATCGAGCCGGAAGAAAACATGGCTCATGGCCGGTGCCGTCATCCTCGGTCTGGTTCTGACCGGCTTGGGCGCACGCTGGCTTTCCCAACGCGGCGGCGGAGAATCGCGCGCACGGCCCGCTGCGGCGGTCAACGTCGAAAAGGCGACACGGCAGGACATGCCCGTCAGCGTCACCGCGCTGGGCACGGTCCAGCCGATCGTGACGGCCACCGTGCGGCCGCAGCTTTCGGGCGTGCTGTTCAAACTGTTCTTCCAGGAAGGGCAGATCGTGCGGCAGGGGCAGGTGCTCGCCCAGATCGATCCGCGCCCCTACCAGCTCGCGCTGGCCCAGGCGCGCGCAAATCTCGCGCGGGACGAGGCGCAACTGCGCTCCGCCCGGCTGGACCTGACGCGCTACGAAACGTTGCTCAAGCAGGATTCGATCGCGCGGCAGCAGGTGGACACGCAGCGCGCCACGGTGGGGCAGTTGACCGGCACGGTGGCGGCCGATCGCGCGGCGATCGGTTCGGCGGCGCTGAACCTCGATTATACCGCGATCAAGTCCCCCATTACGGGCCGTGTCGGCATCCGCCAGGTGGACATCGGCAATTATCTGACGCCGTCGGACACCAACGGCATCGTGGTGGTGACGCAGGTCGATCCCATCGACGTCAGCTTTGCGCTGCCGCAAGTGCAGCTCTCGCAGATCGGGCAGGCATCGGGCAGCGGCGCCGGCCTTCCCGTCGAGGCGCGCGACCAGAACAGCAACGGCAAGATCGCGAGCGGCCGGTTCCTGACCTTCGACAACCAGGTCGATTCCTCCACCGGCACCGTCAAGGCCAAGGCGCGGTTCGACAATCCCGGAAGCGCCTTGTTCCCCGGCGGCTTCGTCAACATCGCGATGCTCGTCCAGACGCTGCACGGCGCCGTGACCGTGCCGGTAAGCGCCGTGCGCCATGGCACGCAGGGCGATTTCGTGTTCACGCTCCAGCATGACAGCAAAGTGAAGCTGACGCCGGTGAAGATCGGCCCGAGCGCGAACAACCGCGTCGCCATCCTGTCGGGGCTTGCGGCCGGCACCACGGTCGTCACCGAAGGCGCGGACGGGTTGGAGGATGGCTCCGCCGTGCGCCTGCCGGGAGCCGGCAAAGGCGGCGGCGGAGTGGCAGGCAGCCACAAGCGCGGCGCTTCCGCCAAGAGCGGCGGGAACTGATGGCGTCCGAAGACGCGCTCGACGCGCCTGCGCCCGCCGAACCCGGCGGCCCTTCCCGCCTGTTCATCCTGCGCCCGGTCGCCACCACGCTGCTGATGATCGCCGTGCTGCTGGCGGGCCTGGTCGCCTATCGCGTGCTGCCGCTGTCGGCCTTGCCGGAGGTCGATTATCCGACGATCCAGGTGTCCACGCTTTATCCCGGCGCCAGCCCCGACGTGATGGCGCTGACCGTCACCTCGCCGCTGGAACGCCAGTTCGGGCAGATGCCGGGCCTCACCCGCATGACATCGGCATCGTCCTCGGGCGCCTCGGTCATCACCATGCAGTTCCGGCTCGACCTGTCGCTCGACGTGGCCGAGCAGGAAGTGCAGGCGGCGATCAACGCGGCCAACACGCTGCTGCCCAGCGACCTACCCGCCCCGCCGATTTACGCCAAGGTCAATCCCGCCGACGCGCCGATCATCAGCATGGGCATCACCTCGAAGACGCGTCCTCTGGGCGAAGTGCAGGGCATCGTCGAGCGGCAGTTTTCGAACAAGATCGCGCAGGTTTCGGGCGTGGGCCTCGTTTCGATGTCCGCCGGGCAGCGCCCCGCCGTGCGTATCCAGGCCAACGTGCCCGCCCTTGCCGCGCGCGGGCTTTCGCTGGAAACGATCCGCAGCGCGATCGGCAACGCCAATGCCAACGCCGCCAAGGGCAGCTTCGACGGTCCGACCCGAAGCTGGACGATCGACGCCAACGATCAGCTTGCCGATGTCGCCAGCTATCGCAACCTCGTGGTCGCCTATGCCGGCGGCGCGCCGGTGCGCCTGTCCGATGTCGCCACGGTGGTCCAGGGGACGGAGAACGTCCGCCTCGGCTCGTGGATGAACGGATCACCCGCCGTGGTGATCGACGTGCAGCGCCAGCCCGGCGCCAACGTCATCGGCACGGTGGATGCAATCAAGGCCGCGCTGCCCGAACTGGAAGCGCAGTTGCCGGCGGATGTCCATGTCACGCTGCTGACCGATCGCACCGCCGGCATCCGCGCCTCGGTATCCGACGTGCAGTTCGAACTGGTGCTGGCGGTGCTGCTGGTCACGCTGGTGATCTTCCTGTTCCTCGGTTCCGTCCGCGCCACCGTCGTCGCCAGCATCGCCGTGCCACTCTCGCTGGTGGGCGCGTTCGCGGCGATGTATTTCCTCGATTTCTCGATCAACAACCTCACGCTGATGGCGCTGACCATCGCCTCGGGCTTCGTCGTGGACGATGCGATCGTGGTGCTGGAAAACATCGCCCGGCATATCGAGGACGGGATGAAGCCGTTCGACGCCGCGCTGAAAGGCGCGAGCGAGATCGGCTTCACCATCATCTCGCTCACCGTCAGCCTGATCGCGGTGCTGATCCCGCTGCTGTTCATGGGCGATGTGGTCGGCCGTCTGTTCCGCGAATTCGCGGTGACGCTCGCGGTCACCATCCTGATTTCGGCGGTGGTCGCCCTGACGCTGGTGCCCATGCTCTCGGCCCGCTGGCTGCGGCCGGAGCACGAGGAGCGGGAATACCGCCTGACCGCGTGGACGCGTGGGCAGTTCGACCGGCTGGCCGATCGCTATGCCCGTTCGCTCGACTGGGTCATGGCGCGCGGGCGGATGACCATGGTGGTTTTCGCCAGCACGCTGGTCGCCACCGGGCTGCTGTTCATGGTCATCCCCAAGAACCTGTTCCCCGAACAGGACACCGGGCAGATCGCGGTGACGACATCGGCCGGGCAGGATGTCAGCTATGCCCGCATGGCGGCGCTTCAGCAGCAAGTGGCGCAAGCCCTGCTCGCCGATCCCGCCGTGGGCAGCCTCAGTTCCTCGATCGGCGTCGATGGCCAGAACGCCACGCTCTCGCAGGGGCGGATGCTGGTGAACCTGAAGGGCGAAGGGCAGCGTGGCGATCTCGACACGGTGCTGGGCGGACTGGAGAAAGCGGTGGCCGATATTCCCGGCGTCCGCGTCTATTTCCGCCCGGTGCAGGACCTGACGATCGACACCACGACCGGCGTCAACGCCTATCGCTTTTCGGTTCAGGGCGCCGATCAGGATCTGGTCGATCAATGGGGCGCGAAGCTGGCCACCGCGCTCAAGGCCGATAGCCATCTGCGCAACGTGACCACCAACGTGCTGGCCGACGGGCGCGCGGTGGTGGTGGACATCAACCGCGATACCGCCGGGCGGCTCGGCCTCAGCGCGCTGACGATCGACAACGCGCTATACGACGCGTTCGGGCAGCGCATCGTCTCGACCATCTACACCCAGTCCAGCCAGAACCGCGTGATCCTGGAAGCGCAACCCGGTTCCATCACCGATCCGCAAGCGCTGGGCGCCCTGCGCATCCCGCTGGCGGGCGGGGCCAGTATTCCGCTGTCCACCGTCGCCACGATCCGCACCGAGGCAACGCCGCTCGTCGTGGCGCGCGAGGCGCAGTTCCCCGCCGCGACGATCGGGTTCGACCTGGCCCCTGGCGTGTCGCTCGGCTCGGCCGTGCAGGCGATCGAGAGGACCGAACAGGCCATCGGCATGCCACCCGCGCTTTCGACCAACTTCTCCGGCGCAGCGAGCGCGTTCAAATCCTCGCTCGGCAACGAACTCTGGCTGATCCTCGCGGCGATCGTGGTGGTCTATATCGTGCTGGGTGTGCTCTACGAAAGCTTCGTCCACCCGGTGACGATCCTCTCCACCCTGCCCTCCGCGGGCATTGGCGCGCTGGTGGGCCTGTGGCTGACCGGTTCGGGCCTGGGCGTGATCGGCATCATCGGCATCGTGCTGCTGATCGGCATCGTGAAGAAGAACGCGATCATGATGATCGATTTCGCGCTGGAGGCGATGCGCAACGAAGGCGCCAACGCGCGCGAAGCGATCCGGCAGGCCGCCCACTTGCGTTTCCGGCCGATCATGATGACCACCTTCGCTGCGCTGTTCGCCGCGATCCCGCTGATCTTCGGCGGCGGCATGGGCCATGAACTGCGCCAGCCGCTGGGCATCGCCATCGCCGGCGGGCTGATCTTCAGCCAGGTGCTGACACTGTTCACCACACCGGTCATCTTCCTGGCGCTGGAGGACTGGCGCGAACGCCGGGAAGCGCGCCGCGCCCCCGCGCCGGCACCGGCGGCAGGAACGGCTCCGACCGCATGAACATTTCCGCGCCTTTCATCCGCCGGCCCGTCGGCACGATCCTGTTGACGATCGGGCTGATGCTGGCCGGTATCGGCGCGTTCTTCAGCCTGCCGGTCGCGCCGCTGCCGGCGGTCGATTTCCCGACGATCATGGTGCAGGCGAACCTGCCCGGCGCCAGCCCCTCGACCATGGCGGGCAGCGTCGCTGCGCCGCTCGAACGGCACCTCGGCACGATCGCCGGGGTCAGCGAGATGACGTCCCGCTCCGGGGTCGGATCGTCGCAGATCGTGCTCCAGTTCGATCTTTCGCGCGACATCGATGGGGCGGCGCGCGATGTGCAGGCGGCGATCAACGCCTCGCGCGCGGACTTGCCCGCCACGCTCAAGACCAATCCCAGCTACCGCAAGGCGAACCCCGCCGAAGCGCCGGTGCTGATCCTCGCCCTGACCTCTCCCACGCGCAGCGCTTCGGAAATCTACGACGCGGTTTCCACGGTGGTGCAGCAGAAGCTGCTCCAGGTGCAGGGCGTGGGCAACGTGGAACTGGGCGGCGCGGCGCTGCCGTCCGTGCGGGTGGAGGTCAATCCGCTGGCGCTGTCGCGCTTCGGCATCGCGCTGGAAGACGTGCGCACCGCGCTCCAGTCCGAAAGCGCCAATCGCCCGCGCGGCGTGATGGATACCGGCACCTACAGTTGGCAGGTCTATTCCAATAAGGCCGGCCGCTATGCCGCGGATTACCGCAACACCATCATCGCCTGGCGCAACGGCGCGGCGGTGCGCCTTGCCGACATCGCCGAAGTTTCCGACGGCCCCGAAGACATCCGCACGATGGGGCTGTTCAACGGCGAACGCGCGGTGCCGATCCTCGTCAGCCGCCAGCCGGGCGCCAACATCGTCGCCACAGTGGACGCGCTCAAGGCGCAACTGCCCGCCCTGCAGGCCGCGCTGCCGCCGGACATCCACCTGTCGATCGCGTCGGACCGGACGCTGACGATCCGCGCCTCGCTGCACGAGGTGGAAATCACGCTGCTGATCTCGATCCTGCTGGTGGTGCTGGTGGTCAGCCTGTTCCTGCGCAGTTGGCGCGCCACGCTGATTCCGGCGGCAGCGGTCATCGCATCGCTGCTGGGCACGCTGGGCGTGATGTATCTGGCCGGCTTCTCGCTCGACAACCTCTCGCTCATGGCGCTGACCGTGGCGACGGGCTTCGTCGTCGATGACGCGATCGTGGTGGTGGAAAACGTCAGCCGCCACATCGAGGAAGGGATGAAGCCGATGGAAGCCGCGCTGAAGGGCGCGCGCGAGGTGGGCTTCACCGTGATCTCGATCTCGGTCAGCCTGATCGCGGTGTTCGTGCCGCTGATCTTCATGGGCGGCCTGGTCGGCCGCCTCTTCCGCGAATTCGCGCTGACGATGGCGGTCGCGGTGGGGATCAGCCTGATCGTCTCGCTGACCACCACGCCAATGCTGGCGGCCCGGCTGCTCCGCAACGAAGAACGCGAAAGCCGGCTGATGCGCACCGCCCGCCACGCGTTCGACTGGGCGCAGGCGCGCTATACGCGCAACCTCGACTGGGCGCTGGCGCATCGCGGAATCGTGCTGCTGATCCTCCTCGGCACGGTGGTGCTCAACATCTACCTGATCGGCGTCTCGCCCAAGGGCTTCTTTCCGCAACAGGATACCGGCGGTCTGATGGGCGGCGTGCGCGCCGACCAGAGCATTTCCTTCACCGACCTGCAGGACAAGATGACGCGGATCACCCGGATCGTGAAAAGCGATCCGGCGGTGGCCACGGTGGTCGCCTTCGCCGGCGGATCGCGCGCGGGCGGCGGCTTCCTGTTCGCCACACTCAAGCCGCGCAGCCAGCGCCCGCCCGCGCAGGAAGTGATCGCCCGGCTGCGGCCGAAGCTCGCCCGCGTGCGCGGCGTCAGCCTGTTCCTCAATCCGGTGCAGGATCTCCAGGCCGGCGGCCGGCAGACCAACAGCACCTATCAATACGTTCTGAAGGCGGACAGCCCCGATACCCTGAAGGCGGCCGGGCAGAAGCTGGTCGATGCGCTCAAGACGCATCCGGACCTAATCACCGATGTCGATATCGACCAGCAGGATGCCGGCGCCAACGCCTTCGTCGAAGTGGACCGCGATGCCGCCGCGCGGCTGGGCATCCTGATGCAGACCGTCGATGCCACGCTCTATGACGCCTTCGGCCAGCGGCAGGTGGCGAACATCTATTCGGGGCTGAACCAGTACCATGTGGTGATGGAAGCGGCGCGCCAGTTCAACGGTTCGCCCGATGCCCTGGCCAACATCTATCTGCCCGCCGGCACCGCCCCCGGAACCGTCACGGCGGCGGCGGGAACCGGTGGCACCGGATCGGGCGGTTCGGCTACCGCCTCCGGCACCGCCGTCAGCACCTCGGCCCGCACCATGGCGCCGCTTTCGGCGATCGCCCGCTGGTCCACCGGATCGACCAACGCGCAGGTCAGCCATTCGGACGGCGAACCTTCGGCCACGATCTCGTTCAACCTTCCGCGCGGCGTCTCGCTGGGGATGACGGCGCAGATGATCGCGCAAGTGCAGGCATCGCTCGCCCTGCCCGCCACCGTCCACGGCGAATTCGGCGGCACCGCCAAGGTCTTCGCGCAATCGACATCATCGATGCCGCTGCTGATCCTGGCCGCGCTGGTCGCCATCTACATCGTGCTGGGCATCCTCTACGAAAGCGCGATCCACCCGCTGACCGCGCTGTCCACGCTGCCCTCGGCCGGCGTCGGCGCGATGATCGCGCTGATTGCCACGGGCGGCGAATTCGACCTGATCGCGCTGATCGGCATCATCCTGCTGATCGGCATCGTGAAGAAGAACGCGATCATGATCATCGATTTCGCGCTGGAGGCCGAACGCAACCATGGCCTTAAGCCCGCGCAGGCCGTGCGCGAAGCCTGCATCCTGCGCTTCCGCCCGATCCTGATGACGACGCTGGCTGCCGCGCTCGGCGCGCTGCCGCTGGCGATCGGGTTTGGCGATGGCGCGGAACTGCGCCGGCCGCTGGGCGTGGCGATTTTCGGCGGTCTGGTCGCCAGCCAGGTGCTCACGCTGCTGACCACCCCGGTCGTCTATCTCGCGCTCGATCGCTTCCGCCGCCGCAAGCCCGCGCCCGCCCTCACGCTTTCCACCGGAGCCCCGGCATGAACCGCGCCATCCTCGCCACCTTCCCCGCGCTGTTGCTTGCCGGGTGCAACATGGCCCCGGCCTATCGCCCGCCCGCGACCGTGGCGATCCCCGCCTCGTTCAAGGAAGACCCGCAATGGGCGCCCGCCACCCCGGCCGATGCCGCCGCGCGCGGCGACTGGTGGGCCTTGTTCGCCGATCCGGTGCTGGATGAGCTGGAACGCAAGGTCAGCGTCACCAACCAGAACGTCGCCGCATCGCGCGCCGCCTATGACGCCGCGCGCGCGCTGGTGCAGGTCCAGCGATCGGGCCTGTTCCCCAGCCTGACAGCATCGGCCAGCGGCACCCATTCGGAAACCTTCGCCGGCCAGAAGATCACGGGCGCCAACGGCGGCACCACCACTACGCCCGGCGGCATTTCCAGCACGACGACGACATCCCGCTACGCGCTCAGCATCGGGGCAAGCTGGGAACCCGATCTCTGGGGCCGGCTCGGCAACGCGGTGACGCAAGCCAGGGCGAATGCCGAGGCCAGCGCGGGCGATCTCGCCAACGCCACGCTTTCGGCGCAGGGCGAGCTTGCCACCAACTACATCCAGTTGCGCGGGATCGATGCGCAGATCGACCTGCTCGATCGCACGATCGGCGATTACCAGCGCGCGCTGTCCATTGCGACCAACAAGTATAACGCCGGCACCGTCGCCAGGTCGGACGTCTATCAGGCGCAGACCACGCTCAGCAACGCGGTGGCCTCGCGGCAGGACTTGGGACGGCAGCGCGCAGTGCTGGAGCACGCCGTGGCCGTGCTCGTCGGCGAGAACCCGTCGACGTTCGCCATCACCAAGGCGGACTGGCGGCCCGTGGTGCCCACCGTCCCCGGCGTCCTGCCCGGCGCGCTGCTCCAGCGCCGCCCGGACGTAGCCGCCGCCGAACGCCGCGTCGCCGCCGCCAATGCCAACGTGGGCATCCAGCGCGCCGCCTATTTCCCCCAGATTTCGCTGTCGGGCAGCGCCGGCACCAACGGCAGCTCGCTCGGCCAGCTGTTCACCGCGGCGACAAGCCTGTGGTCGCTGGGGCTCAGCGGCGCGATGACGTTGCTCGATTTCGGCGCACGCCACGGGCAGGTCGTGCAGGCCCGCGCGCAGTACGAACAGACCGCCGCGCAGTACCGCCAGACCGTGCTGAACGCGTTCCAGCAGGTGGAAGACAACCTCGCCGCCACGCGCTTCCTCGCGGACGTAACGCGCAGCCGTGCCGAAGCGAGCGAATCCGCGACCAAGGCCGAAGCGATCGTCACCAACCAGTACCGCAGCGGCACAGTGGACTATGCCCAGGTGATCGTCGCCGAAACCTCCTCGCTCAGCGCCCGGCAGACGCAGATCCAGGCCACAGTCGACCAGCAGACCGCCGCGATCGCTCTTGTCCAGGCCATCGGCGGGCGATGGAACGACGCGCCCTGACACGCTAAGGCGGGCGGATGGCTGACACGCTCTCCATCCGCCGCATCGGAATCATCGGCACCGGCCGCGTGGCGCGCGCCCTGGCGCTGGGCTTTTCGCGCCACGCGCCGGTGACGCTGTGGGGCCGTTCGCCGGACAAGCTCGCGGCGATCGAGGGTGTCGAAGCGGCAGAGACATGCGCCGCGCTGGCGGCGCGGGCGGACGTGATCGCCATCTGTGTGGCGGACGATGCCATCGCGACGGTTGCGGACGGACTGGCTCGGACCGCTTCGTTCGCCCACGCGCCCCTTGTCTTCCATGTCAGCGGACGCAGCGGCGCGGCGCTGCTGGCGCCCTTGCGTGACAAAGGCGCGCTGACGGCGGCGATCCATCCCGCGATGACCTTCACCGGCGATCCCGCGCAGGAAGTCCAGCGCATGGCCGGTGCGCGCTTTGCGATCACCGCAGCCGATCCACGAGTGGACGCAAAGGCCAAGGAGATCGTAGCCATGCTGGGCGGTGAGGCGGTCCGGATCACCGAGGAGCACCGGACGCTCTACCACGCCGCCCTGTCGCACGCAGCCAACCACCTCGTCACGTTGATCGCGGGCGCATCCGACGCGTTGCGCGCCGCCGGCGTAGGCGACCCCGGCGCCTTTCTCACCCCTCTGGTTCAAGCATCACTGAATAATAGCCTAATCGGCGGATTTTCAGCGCTGTCCGGTCCGCTGCTGCGCGGCGATGCCAACACGGTGCGGGGCCACATCGCCGCTCTGAACAGCGCCTGCCCCACTGTGCTGCCCGCCTACCGCACGATGGCGCTCGCCACGCTGGACGAACTCGAACGGCAAGGCGCGATGCCGCAGGATGCGCTGCGCGAAGACCTCAGCCGCTGAGCCGCTCCGTCACAGCGTCTTGACGTCCCCGTCCTCGTCAATCTCGCGCGCCAGATCTTTCTCGACGCTCGCCTGGTCGGCGGCGCGCGGTGCCAGGCGCAGGATCGCGAAGCCCAGCAATCCGGACAGCACCGATCCGGCCAGCACGCCCAGCTTCGCTTCGTCGATCAACGCCGCTGCCCCGGGAAAGGCCAGCATGGCGATGAACAGGCTCATCGTGAACCCGATGCCGCACAACACGGCAAGGCCATAGACCTGCAACCAGGTCGCCCCGCGCGGACGCTGCGCGATCCCTGCCTTCACCGAAAGCCAGATCGCCGAAAAGATGCCCGCCTGCTTGCCCAGGAAAAGCCCGGCGATAATGCCCAGCGGCAGCGCATCGCCCAGCGCATGGAGGCCGCTTCCGTCCAGCGCGATCCCGGCGTTGGCCAGCCCGAACACCGGCACCACGAACCAGGCAGAAACCGGATGCAGCGCGTGTTCCAGCCGGTGCAGCGGCGAATCCTCCGCGTCGGGCGCGCCGGGCGTCGCAACAATCGGTACGGTCAGCGCCGCCAGAACGCCGGCGATCGTCGCGTGGACGCCCGAAATCAGGATTGCCAGCCACAGCGCCGCAAAGCCGGCCAGATAGACGCCAAGATGGCGCACGCCCATGCGGTTGAGCGCCATCAGCGCGGCGAATATCCCGCCCGCCGCCGCCAGCGCCAGCCACGAAATGCTGGCCGTATAGGCCACGGCGATGATCACCACCGCGCCCATGTCGTCCACGATCGCGACCGTGGTGAGGAACAGCTTGAGCGACGTCGGCACCCGGTTGCCGAGCAGCGCCATGACACCGATGGCGAAGGCGATGTCCGTCGCCGCCGGGATCGCCCAGCCGGCCCGCAGATCGGGATGGCCGCCGGAAACCAGCAGGTAGAACGCCGCCGGCACCGCCATGCCGCCCGCCGCCGCCAGGAACGGCAGCCGCCGCTGCTTCCAGGTGACCAGCCGCCCGTCGACGAACTCGCGCTTGATCTCCAGCCCCACCAGCAGGAAGAAGATCGCCATCAGTCCGTCGTTGATCCACAAGTGGACGGTCATCGGCCCCAGCTTGTCGCTCAGCACCGGCCCGGTTTCGGCATGAAGCAGGTGGAAATAGGCTTCGGCCAGCGACCCGTTCGCAATAATCATCGCCAGTGCGGCCGCCAGCATCAGCACCACGCCACCAGCTGCCTCACTCTGCAGGAAACGCAACAGCAACGATGGGGTACGCCCCGCAGATTTCATGGCAACTCCTTGGACCTCGCAGAACCTTTCGCGAAGAGGCAAGGCCATGCAGCAGTGGATGCTGGCAGAAGGGTGTGGTGCCGCTTAGGTGACTCGAACACCTGACCCCATCATTACGAATGATGTGCTCTACCGGCTGAGCTAAAGCGGCCCTACCCCATGGGCAGGGGCGCCGTTTACAGAGGGCGCGCGGGGAACGCAATGGGTTTTGCGCAATTTCTTGCCTCCCATCGTTCCGGAGTGGAAACGCGGCGAAATCGGTGGCGATTGGCGCTCCCTGCCCGATCGCGCAGCCTTGCCGCTTTGCCTTACCGCGACGAATCTCCTACTCTCGCAGCCGCTGCTGGGGAGTGTGGACATGCGGGACAAGAGGCGGATCGCGATCTGGGCCGGGGTGGCGGGGTTGGCTCTGCTGGCGGGTGCGGGGCCGGCCGGCGCCAGTTCGGACTATTCGTGCGATCCGGTCTGGGCGCTTTCCGACAGCGGTTTCAGTTGCGGCAATCGCGCCTTGCTGGCGCCGGGCAACGATACGCGCGTCAACCTGTTCCTTTTGCGCCGGACAGCACCGGTGGGCAAGACCATCGCCTATGCCAAGCCGGCGTGGGAGGAGCGCGGCTTCGGCCACAGCTTCTTCGGCTGGGGCACCCTGCGCGACACATACGCGGGCCGTTCCGGCACGGACGAAGCCACGTTCGTCGATCAGCCGGCCAATTCCCGCTGCAGCAGCGCCGCTTCCGGGCAGACCGCGTTCGAAGCCGCGCTCGTCGCCGCCAAGGGCATTCCGGAAGGCGAACGGGCCGCGTTACGCGGCGCGCGGGCGACGCTGGCGGAAAAGTGCTCCGAGATAAACGATCACCCCGATGCCACGCTCGATACGGCCTGGCGCGCGCAGGTGAGCAGCCCATCGGGGCGTGAATTTGCCGGGTATCTGGACGCGGCCACCGCGTTCTACATTGGCCAGTGGGACAAGGCGCGCGGCGGCTTCGCCACGCTGGCCGGCGCGCGCGATCCGTGGATCGCCGAAGCGGCGGCCTATATGGCGCTGCGCGTGGAGCTGAACGCGGCGCAGGCCGCCAGCTTCGACGAATACGGCGATTTCGCGGGGCCGGACAAGGTGGACAAGCCGGCGATCCAGCGCGCGCGCGCCGCCATCGCCACTTATCTCAAGCGCTATCCGAAAGGCCGCTATGCGGTTTCGGCCCGCGGTCTCGACCGGCGCGCGCTGTGGCTGTCGGGCGATCTGGCGGGCCTGGGCCGCGAATACGAACGGCTGCTGCAAGCGCTGCCGCCAGACAGCCCGGAACTCGCCACGCTGATCCAGGAGATCGACAACAAGTTGATCCTGCAGAAGAACGCGGAAGCCGCAGTCGACAGCCCGATGCTGCTGGCCGTGATCGATCTGATGCGGATGCGGCAGTTCGATGGCGAGGAGCAGCCCCCGTTGAGCGCCGCCACGCTGGCGGGCCAGAAAGGCCGCTTCGCCGCGCGCCCCGATCTCTATGCCTATCTTCAGGCCGCCCATGCCTTCTACATCGCGAAAGACAACGCCCGGGCGGCATCGCTGCTGCCCGATCGCGTGCAGCAGCCGGCAAGCGTGCCGCTGGCGTTCAGCGCGCGGATGCTGCGGGGCATGGCGCTGGCGGGCGGCAGTGGCGAGACCGGGTACTGGCAGGGGCTGATCGGGGCGGCGTCCGATCCCTATCAGCGCCCGCTGGCGGAACTGGCGCTGGCGCTGGCATGGCAGAAGGCGGGCCGGTTCGAGGCCGTGTTCGATGCGGGTTCGCCCGTGCGTGACGACCGCATCCGCGAACTGCTGCTGATGCGGCTGGCCGGCGCCGATCTGCTGCGCCGCTTCGCTGCCGATCCGGCATCGGCCTCGCATCCGCGCCAGATTGCGCTGTTCACGCTGCTGCACAAGGATCTGACCCACGGCCGCTATGCCGATTTCGCCCGCGATCGGGCGCTGGTGCCGGCCGACGCGGGCACCGAGCTTTCGATCTGGGACTTCGGCACGGGGGACACGGTGCCGATCGGCGTGTTCACCAAGGGCAAGTGGTCCGGTGATCTGGCCTGCCCCGCGCTGGACGTTACTGCCGGACAACTCGCGCAGAATCCGGCCAATGTCCGCGCGCGGCTGTGCCTGGGCGAGTTCTGGCGGCTGAACGGCTTCGATCGCTTCACCACGCTTGATCCGGTGCAAGCCGACGGCACGCTGGCCTCCGGTCCCGGCCGCTTTGCCGGCACAGTGCTGACGCGCGGCGCGATCTACGCGGCGGTCATCGCCGACCGGCAGGCGGCGGCGGACGAGCGCTCCTACGCGCTGTACCGCGCGATCCGCTGCTACGCGCCAGCGGGCATCAGCGACTGCGGTGGCGAGGAGGTTCCGATCGCCCAACGGAAGGCCTGGTTCGACCAGTTGAAGCGCGAATACCCGAACAGCCAGTGGTCACGCAGCCTGCGCGTCTATTGGTGAGCCGCACCATTGCCGCACTGTTGCTGTGCCTTGGCTTTCTGACTGGTTGCGGCAGGCGGCCGGCGGAACAGAAGACGCAGGCCGGGCATGTGGACGCGGCACAACACGATGCCTTCTTCCTGTGGGCGGGCGTGAAGGCGCCGGAAGTGCTGGCGAAGGCGAAGATGATCTACCTGCTCGACGGCGAAGTGCGCGCCAGCCGCGCCGCGGGTTTCGTGCCGCTGCGGCCGGCGGTGCCGCATGTCCGCCACGCCGAAGTCTGGCTGGTGGTCCGGCTCGAACGGCTGGACTGGGAGGAGCCGGTGTGGCGGCGGGTGCTCGCCGAACTCGACCGATGGCAGGCGGCGGGCAACCGGTTGGCCGGGCTGCAACTCGATTTCGATGCGCGCACGCGCGGGCTGGACCGCTACGCCGCCTTCCTCGCCGAAGCGCGCCGACGCCTGCCAAGGCGCTACAAGCTGTCGATCACCGGCCTGATGGACTGGAGCGCCGGCGGCGATCCGGCGGCGCTGGCCGCGCTAGGCAGCGTGGTCGATGACGTGGTGCTCCAGACCTACCAGGGGCGACGGACGGTGCCGGGGTACGAAGCCTATCTCCGCTCGCTGGCGCGCCTGCCCTTCCCCTATCGGCTGGGGCTGGTGGAAGGCGGCGAATGGCGCGCGCCGCCCGAACTGGCGCGCGATCCCCATTTCCGGGGCTATGTGGTGTTCCTGCTGCCGCGCTGAACGGCGCGCGCGGTCAAAACCGGCGCGCCACTGCGAATTCGGCCGCCTCTATCATCGCGGCCTTGGCCTCGCTTGCCGGGAACGCGGCGATCGCATCGATCGCGCGCTGGGCATAGTGCCGGGCGCGTTCGCGCGTGGCGAGCACCGCGTCATGCTTGCGGATCAGCGCGATGGCGTGGGCGAGATCGGCATCGCCCGCGCGGTTGCCGGCAATCGCATCGCGCCAGAAGGCCCGTTCCTCGTCCGAACCGCGCGCATAGGCGAGGATCACCGGCAGCGTCATCTTGCCGTCGCGGAAATCGTCGCCCTGGTCCTTGCCCATCTCCGCCGCGTCGGAATCGTAGTCGATCGCGTCGTCGGTCAGCTGGAACGCGATGCCGAGGTAGCGGCCATAGGCTTCGAGCGCGAGTTCGTCCGCCTCGGGCCGTTCGGCGACCACGGCGGCGATGCGGCAGGCGGCGGCGAACAGCGCGGCCGTCTTGGCGCTGATGATCGCGAGATAGCGTTCCTCGGTCGTTTCGACCTGCCGCTGCGCGGTCAACTGGTCGACCTCGCCTTCCGCGATCACCGCAGAGGCGTTGGACAGGATGCGCAGCACCCGGATCGATCCGTCCTCGACCATCAGTTCGAACGAGCGGCTGAACAGGAAATCGCCGACCAGCACCGTGGCCGGATTGCCGAACACGATGTTCGCGGTCTTCTTGCCGCGCCGCAGGTCCGACCCGTCGACGACATCATCGTGCAGCAGCGTGGCGGTGTGGATGAATTCCACCGCCGCCGCCAGCTTGAAATGCCGCGCTCCGCCATACCCCAGCAGCGCCGCGCTAGCGAGCGTGAGCATCGGGCGCATCCGCTTGCCGCCGCCCGCGATCAGGTGGCCCGCCAGTGCCGGGATCAGCGGAATGCGCGACTGCATCCGATCGAGGATCACGGCGTTGACGCTGTTCATGCCTTCGGCGACCAGCGACATCATCGGGGCGAGCGAAGGCTCCGCCTTGCGGGGAAGCGTATGGACGGTTGCAGTCATCGCCGTCCGATTGGCCGAGGGGCGGCGGCTTGGCAAGACGCAAGTTGCGCGTTAGCGCACGAACCGCGCGGTTTCGCCGCGTGGGTTGAGCCGACAAACGACGAGGTAAGGGAATGAGCGACGATCCGGTGCTGGCAGGATTCCGCCAGAGCATCGACAACATCGACGCGGCGATGATCCACATTCTCGCCGAACGGTTCCGCATCACCCAGGCGGTCGGCGCGTACAAAGCGGAAAAGAAGCTGCCGGCCAGTGACCCCGGGCGCGAGGAACGCCAGATCGCGCGCCTGCGCGCCCTGGCGACGGACGCCAAGCTCGATCCCGAATTCTCGGAAAAGTTCCTGCGCTTCATCATCGACGAAGTGATCCGCCATCACGAACAGGCGGCCGCGGCGGGCTGAAGCCGGCGAATTTGACAAAGTCGCAGGCACTTCGGCGGTCCGCTACCCGCCCGTTCCCGGAAACAGCACCACCAGCTTGTAATCCACCCGCTCCGCCGGGATGAAGGTATGCTGTTCGTAAGCCAGCGGCCCGTCGAGCGGATGGAGGAACGTGCGCTGCCCGCCTTCGCGCACGCTGACCGACTGGGCATCCCATAGCCGCGCGAACAGGGCGGATTCCGCCTTCATCTCCGCCACCAGGTGCGCCATCGCCGCATCGTCCAGCGCGCGGGCATAGTCGGCACGGAATTCGGCCAGCAGCCGGGCGGCGCGGTCCTCCCAGTCGGGCAGGAGGACGCGCGCCGAAGGTTCGGTGAAGGCATAGCGCAGCAGGTTCTTCTGCTTGTCCGGCCCCAGCCAGCCGCCGAACAGATGCTCCGCCGCCGCGTTCCAGCAGCAGGCGTTCCAAACCCGGTCGAGCCCGTAGGCTGGATGGGCCTGCGCCTCCACCAGCGCGCGGACCGATCGCGGCGCCTGCGGCATCGGCTCCGAGCGCGGCGCGTCGGGATCGCGCCGGCCCGCCAGCTCGAACAGATAGCCGCGTTCCGCCGGGGTGAGCGCCAGCGCGGTGGCCAGACGAGCCAGCGCTTCCGGCGAGACGCGGATGTCGCGCCCCTGCTCGATCCACGCGCACCACGTCACGCCGATTCCCGCCAGCGCGGCCAGTTCCTCGCGCCGCAAGCCCGGCGTCCGCCGCCGCCGCGTGGGCACGGACGGCGTGACCCGTTCGCGGTGCGACCGAATGAACCGTCCGAGCAGGCGGCGTTGTTCCTCGCTCAACATGGGTCACCTTATAACAGGATAAATGCATCCATTGTAACAGGGTAAAATGCATGCATTCTTGCGGGACAAGGAGAGCAAGAGATGACCCGTTCCCACGATGATCTGGTGCAGGACCAGTTCGGTCCCCGTGCCGAGGCCTATGTGCAAAGCCCCGTCCACGCCGCCGGCGAGGATCTCGACGCGCTGGAAGCGCTGGCGGAACACGCACGCCCGCGCCGCGCGCTCGATCTCGGCGCGGGCGGCGGTCATGTCGCCTATCGGCTGGCGCGCCATGCCGGCAAGGTCATCGCCGCGGACCTGTCGACCGACATGATGGCCGCCGTGGCGGAAACCGCGCGCGGACGTGGCCTGTCGAACCTGGAGACCTGCGTCACGCCGGCCGAAGCCCTGCCGTTCGCCAACGCCGCGTTCGACTTCCTGGGCTGCCGCTTTTCCGCCCACCACTGGCGGGATTTCCACGCCGGGCTGCGCGAGGCGCGCCGCGTGCTGGAACCCGGCGCGACCGCCGTGTTCATCGATGTGGTTTCTCCGGGCCCCGCCGCGCTCGACACGCATCTGCAGGCCGTGGAACTGCTGCGCGATCCTTCGCATATCCGCGACTATTCGGTGACCGAATGGGGCGAGGCGCTGACCGCGGCCGGCTTCCTGCTGCGCGCGGTGCAGACACGGCGGCTGCGCATGGACTATCCATCGTGGGTCGAACGGATGCGCACGCCGGAGCACCACCGCGCGGCTATCCGATCTTTGCAGGCAGGCGCATCACGCGAACTGGCGGCCTACTTCGAGATCGAACCGGACGGTTCGTTCACACTGGACACCGCGCAGATCGAGGTGGTGGCAGGGTAAGCCCTCCACCGCACCGCAGGCTTCCCCTCCCCCTTCCGGGAAGAAGGGAGCCTACTCGTCCATCGGCACGCCAGGCAGCTGCTTGGCGGTGCGGATCGTCAGCGAGGTCTTCACGCTCGCCACGTTGGGCGCGGGCGTGAGCTTGCTGGTGAGGAATTCCTGGAAGCTTTGCAGATCGCGGCTGACGATCTTGAGAATGAAATCGATCTCGCCGTTGAGCATGTGGCATTCGCGCACTTCGGCAAGGCCGCGCATATGCTCCTCGAACTGGCGAAGCGATTCCTCGGCCTGGCTCTTGAGGCTGACCAGCGCGAAAACGGTGATCGAGAAACCCAGCTTGGACGCATCGAGATCGGCGTGGTAGCCGCGGATCACCCCCGCCTCTTCCAGCGCGCGCACGCGGCGCAGGCACGGCGGAGCGGTAAGGCCCACGCGCTGCGCCAGTTCGACGTTGGTTACCCTGCCTTCATCCTGCAGTTCGGCGAGAAGCCGGCGGTCAATCGCATCCAAAGTTGCCATGCCTATAGCATCCCGATCGTCACCACATGAATCCATGCCAGGTGCGGTAATTTTCCACACCTAATCCAGGGGCGGGCGATAATTTTATTGTTTCATATCGCAATCGTCCCACAATGCAACGCGGTCGATGATGCCGCTTCCCGATCCGCCACGATTTGTTAGGGTCTGACGCTGTAGCTGGCCGTTCTCCGGTCCGCGGGGGGCCAATCGGAGCAGGAATGATCGTCGATGACCGCCTTGATACCGTGCTGCGTACCGTCGCGGCCGGGCCGACGGCGGCGCGAACGCAGTTCCTGCAGCTGGTGGACCTGCTGCGGCGCGAGGACGCACGCGGCGCGAAGCGGCATGATTCCGCGCTGGAACGCCTGGATTCGCTGGCCAACCTGCTCGACGAGGACGAACGCGCCGCACTGCTGCGCCAGACCCGCCTGACCGATGCCGCGCTGGTCGCCCGCTTCGCCGCACAGGAACCACGCGTGGCGCTGGCGGCGATCGGATCGGCGCGCCTGCCCGAACAGGCCTGGCTGGCCCTGATCCCTGCGCTGCCCGTGCAGGCGCGCGGATTTCTGCGCCACCGGCGCGATCTGGGCGCGAACGTGGAAGCGCTGCTGGCGCGGCTGGGAATCGACGATTTCGGCCTGCCGCTGCCCGATGGCTATCAGGAGATTCCCGCCGCGCCCGCGCAGACCAGCGAGTCCGGCGCTTGGCCGATCGACGAGGCCGCCGACGGACGGATCGCCGTCCTGACGCCGGCGGCGCGCACTCCGCCGCCGGAAACGGACGGGCAGCCCGGTCGCAACGAAGGCATCGGCGCGATCGTCCGACGGATCGAGGCATTCCGCCGCAACCGCGATGCCGCCGCAGGGCCGGCCGATCCCACGGCGCCGCATCTGCCCTTCAGCGACGAGGCGCGCGCTACGGCGCCCCCCCGCATCACCGCCATCGACCTGCGCTGCGATGCCTCGGGCGGGATCATCCAGGCGGGGCTGCAAGCGGGCGCCGGGCTTGGCCCGATGCTGGTGGGCTTTCGTCCGTTCACGACCGAACCGGGCGCGCCGGCGCGCTGCGATGCCGCCACCGTCCGCGCGGCGGAAAGGCATGTACCGATCATCGCGGGGCGGATGGAACTGACAGGTTCGCCGCTTATCGCCGGGGCCTGGCGAATCGATGCCGCGCCACTGTTTTCCGCCGATGGCGGGCGCTTCACCGGCTATCACGCGCTGCTGCGCCGGCCGGCCGCGCATCAAACCGCTGGTGCGGATACGGCGTCCGGCCGGCCCGCCAACGACGATGTGCCCGATGGCAGCGCCGACCGGCTGCGGCAGGTGCTGCACGAGCTGCGCACGCCGATCAATGCGATCCAGGGCTTTGCCGAGCTGATCCAGCAACAGCTTTTCGGCGAAACCCCGCACCAGTACCGGGGGCTGGCCGCTAGCATCGCCGCCGACGCGGCCCGGATGCTGGCGGGCTTCGAGGAAATCGAACGGCTGGTGAAGCTGGAAAGTGGCAGGCTGGAAAGCGAACCGGGCGACACCGACCTTGCCGAGCTGGTCGGCCGGCTACTGAAGCAACTGGAGCCGGCAACCGTTTCCCGGCAGATACGGCTGAGTTACTCCCGGCCGGACGCGCCGGTCCCCGTGGGCGTGGCGAAGATCGAGCTTGAACGCATGATCTGGCGCGTGTTCTCGGTCATGGCCGCCTCCGCCGCGCCGGGCGAACGGCTTGCCACCGCGCTGAGCGAGGAAAACGGCGCGGCGGTGCTGGCCCTGCCGCTGACAGCCTCGCTGGCGCTGCACGACGACGAGACGCTGTTCGCACCGGATCAGGGGCGCGGCGGCGTCCAGCCCGTTTCGGCGATGCTGGGCCACGGCTTCGCGCTGCGCCTGGCCATGGCGGAAGCCCGCGCAGCGGGCGGACGACTGGAACGGCGCGGCTCCAAGATTATTGTTACCCTGCCCATCTTGACCCAGCCCGAACATGCACTTAGCGAACTGGGGGGTCCCGCTGCCGGCGCGGGTTAAAGCAGTCCGGTTCCCTCGGGGGGAAGCGTGGGCATGAAGACGATCCTGGACTTGCCGACAGAGGCGGACATGGTCCGCTTTGCGGCCGACTTCGGGCAACGCTTCATCGTCACCGTCGATACCGAGGAAGAATTCGACTGGGGACAGCCGTTCAGCCGCACCGGGTTCGGCCTGGACCACGTGCCCCATATCGCCGAATTCCAGACGTTCTGCGAAAGCTTCGGCGTCAGCCCGATCTATCTGGTCGACTACCCCATCGCCACCGACCCGCGCGCGGCCGAAGTGATGGGTGGCCCGATCGCGGCGGGCAAGGCAGAGGCCGGGGTGCAGCTTCACCCCTGGGTAAGCCCGCCCTTCGAGGAAACCGTCAGCGTTCACAACAGCTTCTCGGGCAATCTTCCGCGCGAGCTGGAACGCGCCAAGTTCAACACCCTGCGCGATGCGATCGAAACCGGATTGGGTTCCACGCCGCGCATCTACCGTGCCGGGCGCTATGGCGTGGGGACCGAAAGCGCGCGCATCCTGGCGGACGCCGGAATCGCCATCGACACCTCGGTCCGCGCGCTGTTCGATTACAGTTCCGGCGGCGGCCCCAACTTCCGCGATCACCCGCTGACGCCCTACTGGATCGATCGCGACGCGAACCTGATGGAACTGCCACTGACCACGGTGTTCTGGGGCATGTTGCGCAAGCAGGGCCGCACGCTCTACCCGATGCTGTGGCGCGTGCCGCGCCTGCGCGGACTGCTCGCGCGGGTGGGCATGCTGGAACGCATCCCGCTGACGCCCGAAGGCGTGAGCGTGGACGAGGCGCTGAAAGGCGTGGACATCGCCATCGACGATGGACTCCCAATCCTGGTGTTCTCGTTCCACAGCCCGTCCCTGTGCCCCGGCTACACGCCCTATGTCCGCGATGCCGACGATCTGACGCAGTTCTACGACTGGTGGCGCACCATCCTGACCTATCTCGCCCAGCGCGGGATCAGGCCCACGACGGTTCGCGAGATCACCGCCGCCGCCGGCTGATCCTGCCTTGGCCCATGGCTGACGCCGCATCCTGCCAAGCCTGCCTTGCCAAGACCGCGCCTCCCCTCTAACGCCTCCACCGGGGTCGGGCCTGTAGCTCAGCGGTTAGAGCTGGCCGCTCATAACGGCTAGGTCGCGGGTTCGAATCCTGCCGGGCCCACCACCCCACCCGCGCGCGCGCCCTGGTCGCTGTCGCGCGGGGAATGGACGCGGCATTCCCGCTTGCGTCCACCGGCCGCCATCCCTAAGGGCAACCCGGTGTCGGGGAGTAGCGCAGCCTGGTAGCGCATCTGGTTTGGGACCAGAGGGTCGTAGGTTCGAATCCTATCTCCCCGACCACCTTTTCACCACCGCTATCCCACCGCGTTATTGTCCGGGCACCGTCCCTGGCCGCAGATAGGCGAACATGTGCGCGACGTAATCCGCCTTGCCGAGATCAACGCCGGCGCTGCGCAGGATCGCGTAGGCGATCATCACGTGGAAATAGAACTGCGGCAAGGTCCAGTCCCGTGCGTATTGTTCGGCGGTCAGGTCGAAGATCATTCCATTGGGCAGGGCGTGCGCCAGCGCCCGTCCGGCCGCCGCATCGAGCGCCGCCGTATCGACGCCATCGAGGAACCTGAGGGTTTCGGCGATCCGGTCTTGCGCTTCGGCAAGCGAACCCGGCTGCTCCCCGGCGTTGCGCCCTTCGTTCAGCAGGGTAGCGACGATCGGCGCAAACGCCTCGTTGCCAAGACGGAACACCCCTTCATAGGCCTGCACGCAGGCGAAACGGATCTGCGTGGAGAGCGGAAACATGTCCGGCGCAAGCCGCATGGACAGCATCGCCTCCGCCTCATCAGCCGACAATTGCGAGCGGGCCTTGTCCAGCCAACCGGACAGCGCGCCAAGCATCTGCCGGTATGTCGGCACGACGAGACTGGCTAACGTCATGAAAAGTCCTTTCCGCGGGAGAATGCCCGATGACGGCACCATAGGGCCATCCGCACCAACCGTCGATCAACCAGGCAAAGTCTGCGTCTGGCGCAACGCCTCGCCTAGCGCGAGCGCTGCCGACGAAGCGAGGTTCATCGAGCGAACCTGCGGCCGCATCGGAATGCGCACGCGCGCCTGGCAGGCATCGGCAACCGTCACAGGTACCCCGGCGCTTTCCTTGCCGAACAGCAGGATGTCGTCCGGCGCGAAGGCGAAATCGTAGACCGATTGGCTCGCCTTGGTGGTGAACAGCACCATCCGGCGCGATCCAGTGGTCTGCCTGAAGGCATCGAACCCGGCATGGCGCGCGATGGCGACATGATCGATATAGTCCATGGCGGCCCGGCGCACGCGGCGATCATCCCACACGAAACCCATCGGTTCGATCAGGTCCACGGCGACGCCAAGGCACGCGCCGAGCCGCAGCACGGCGCCGACGTTCCCGGCGATTTCCGGTTCGAAAAGGGCTATACGCATTCCGGCTGATTGGCGCCGGCGCGCGCGCCATGCAAGCCCTCAGCGTGCGCCGGGTATAAGCAGGATTGCATTGGCATCGCGCCGCGCATGAGTATGGTCGGCGCATCATCCGGATCATCCTGATCCGGTCATCGTCACGCCCAAACCACTGGAACACCATGCCCGCAAGCTCCACCTGCCGCTCCGCCCTTCTCGGCCTGATCGCCACCTGCACCGCGCTGACGACGCCCGCGTTCGCCGCATCGCCGGCAACGCAGGACTATCAGGCCCGCGTCGCGCGCGTCCTGCGGGCCACGCCGCTGATCGACGGGCACAACGACTGGCCGGAAACGCTGCGCGAACGCGAAGGAGACAAGCGCTGGACGATCGACCTGACCGATCTTTCCAAAAGCCCGGAAGCCTACAACACCGACATCGGGCGCCTGCGCAAGGGCATGGTCGGCGGGCAGTTCTGGTCGGTCTATGTCTCGGCCAATCTACCGGGCAAGCAGCAGGTCGAAGAGACGCTGGAGCAGATCGACCTCGTGAAGACGATCGTCGCCCGGTATCCGGAAACCTTCGCGCTGGCGCGCACGGCGGCGGACGTGCGCCGCGCACACGCCGCCGGAAAGATCGCCTCGATGATCGGCGTCGAGGGCGGCGGGCAGATCGATGGCAACCTCTCCATCCTGCGGACCTACGCCGCGCTGGGGGCGGGCTACCTGACGCTGACGCATTCGCGCACGATCGAATGGGCCGATTCCGCCACCGACAATCCCCAGCACGATGGGCTGACGCCGTTTGGCGAGCAAATCGTGGCGGAACTCAACCGGCTGGGGATGCTGGTCGATCTCAGCCATGTGAGCGAGGCGACGATGCGCGATGCGCTGCGCGTGACGAAAGCGCCGGTGATCTATTCGCATTCGGGCGCGCGCGCCGTGGACGACCATCCGCGCAATGTCTCGGATGAAACGCTGAAGCTGGTGGCGGCGAACGGCGGCGTGGTCATGGTCAACTACGCGCTGCCCTATGTCTCGGACGCCTATCGGCGCTGGGCAGCGGATTCGGCGGCGGAAAAGACCCGGCTCAACGCACCGCCGTTCGGCGGTCTGGACATCGGCCAGCCGGAGAAGGCCGCGGCCGACTATGCCACCTGGCTGAAAGCGCACCCCGCCCCGCGCGTGACGCTGGCCGAAGTGGCCGATCATATCGACCATATCGCGAAAGTGGCCGGCGTGGACCATGTCGGCCTGGGATCGGATTTCGACGGCGTAGGCAACCAGTTGCCGGAGGGACTTGAGGACGTATCCACCTATCCCGCACTGCTCGCCGAACTGATGCGGCGCGGCTGGAGCGATGCCGATGCCGCCAAACTGGCCGGAGGCAACGTGCTGCGGGTGATGGAACGCGCGGAACAGGTCGCGAAGACACTGCAGTCGACCAGCCAACCGACGGGGAAGTAGCGCCGTACTGCGAAAGATCGCCAAGCACGGAATCGCCGCGACCAATTGCGACAATTCAGGCGCGGTCCAGCAAAGCTCTGACACATCTATGCCGTAGCGCGATTGCGGTCCGGAACGTGCGCGCCTTGATGGCATGCACGGCCGAATATCATCAGGGAGTACCATGCAGCGTTGTTTTCCGACCGGCCTCTGGCTGGCCACCACCATCCTGTCGCCCTTGCCCGCGCTGGCACAAGCCGCCGCGCCCGGAAGCGGGGCGGCCGGCCAACCGACCGCCCAGCCGAGCGGGCAGCAGGCGGCGGATGAAGGCGAGGAAGAGATCGTCGTGCAGGGCCAGAGGCCGCGCGGCAGCGTGATCGGCGATATCAAGCCCGAACTCACCTTCAACGGCGGCGATATCCGCGCGCTCGGCGTCAGCAGCATCAACGACCTGCTGACCGAACTCGGCCCGCAGCTGGCCAGCACGCGCGGCGGCTCGCCCGTGATCCTGCTGGAAGGCCGTCGCGTATCCAGCTTCCGGGAAATCGCGACGATCCCCGCCGAAGCGATCCAGCGCGCCGAAGTGCTGCCCGAGGAAGTGGCGCTCAAGTACGGCTACCCCGCCAACCAGAAGGTGCTGAACATCGTGCTACGGCGGCGGTTCAAGTCGATCACCGTGGAAGGCAAGGACAAGTTCGCCACCGATGGCGGCGCGAACAACCCGGAAATCGAGCTGGGCCTCCTCACCATCCGCCGCAACGGCCGCCTGAACCTCAACCTCGATTACGAGAACACGGCCGCGCTCGCCGAAAGCCAGCGCGGGATCACCACCAGCACCGGCGGCGATACCCGGCGCTCGCTTGCCCCGTCGGACGAGCAGCTGACGCTGACGGCGACTTATGCGCACACGTTCTCGCCCAAGGTCAGCGCCAGCCTGAACGGCGAGATGGTGGTGGATCGCCAGCATTCGCTGATCGGCGCATCGACCACCCCGGACCTTGACGTGTTCCAGCGCACGGCGAAGGATCTCTCGCTCCACCTCGGCTCGACCGTGAACGCCGATTTCCGGGGCCTGCACAACACGCTGACCACCACTTACGACCACGATGAAGGCCGCACCATCAGCGTGCGCGGGGTGCCGGCGGACGTGGCCCGCAGTACGACCGACACGGTAACGGCGGACCTCACCTCTAACGTCACGCCCTATCGCCTGCCGGCGGGCGACATCTCGCTCACCGCGCGGCTGGGCGGCACGTTCAACAGCTTCGGATCGGAGGCCTTGCGCGCGCAGGTGACGCAGCAGAAGGCCGATCTCGACCGCACCACCGGGCTCGCCTCGCTGAGCGTGGACGTGCCGGTGTTCGACAGCCCCTCACCGTTCCTGGGCCGGCTCTCGGTGAACGGCAACGTGCAGTTGCAGACCCTTTCCGACTTCGGCGGGCTGACCAGCTATGGCTATGGCGCGACATGGACGCCGCGCCGCGAAGTGAGCCTGATCGCCTCGTTCGCGTCGACCCAAAGCGCGCCGACGATGCAGCAGATCGGCAACCCGCAGATCCCGACCCCGCAGGTGCCGGTGTTCGATTACACGACCGGGCAAAGCGTGCTGGTCACGCGGGTGAGCGGGGGCAACAACGCCCTGCTCAACGCCGAAAAGCGCGAATGGCGGCTGGGCCTGACGCTCAAGCCGTTCACCGGCAAGGACATTACCTTCTCGGTCGACTACAACCATGCCAGCACGGACAACGGCATCATGAGCCTGCCCGCGCTGACCGCCGCGACGCAGGCCGCCTTCCCCAGCCGTTTCATCCGCGACGATGACGGCAACCTGATCCGCATCATCGGAACGCCCGTGAACATCGATCGGCAGGAAAGCGGCGTGCTGCGCTGGGGCTTCAACTTCTCCAAGACGCTGAAAACCCCCAAGGCGCAGGCCGACGCGATGCGCGCGGCGTTCATGCGGGCCTTCGCCGAACGGCAACGGCGGGCTGGCGAGGCCGGCGCACCGCCTCCACCGCCCCAGGATGGCTTTGGCGGAGGCCCACCTCGGGGCGAAGGCGGTCCTCCGCGCGGGTTCGGCGGTCCGGGTGGTCCCGGCGGGCGCGGGCCGGGCGGGCCGGGCGGCGGCAACCGCCTGACATTCGCGGTCTATCATTCGGTGCATCTGACCGAGACCGCGCGCCTTGCCGCCGGCCAGCCGACGATCGACCTGCTGAACGGCGGCACGATCGGCAGCCAGTCCGGCCAGCCGCGTCACGAAGTGGAAGTGCAGGCCGGCATCTCGCACAGCGGTTTCGGCCTGCGCCTGACCGGCCAGTGGCAAAGCGCGACGCGGGTGGTCGATCCTTCGGGCACGCCCAGCGCCAACCTGCACTTCGGCAGCCTCGCCACCTTCAACCTTCGGCTTTTCGCCAATCCGTCCCAGGTGCCCGGCCTGATCGGCAAGCACCCGTGGATGCGGGGCATGCGGGTGAGCCTGGCCGTGAACAACCTGCTGAACACCCGCCAGAAAGTGACCGACGGCACCGGTGCGACGCCCTATGCCTATCAGCCGGCCTATCTCGACCCGCTGGGCCGCACGGTGATGATCAGCGTGCGCAAGCTGTTCTTCTGAGGCGGCCGGTCAGAGCATCGCGGACAGGGCCGGGCTGAGCCACTCGCCCCCGTCGCGCGCGATCAGGCGCGCGGCGAGGCCCTCCCGCACCGCCAGTTCCCTCGCCTCCGCCAGCGAAACCACGCCGAGCGCGCTGGCCCAGGCATCGGCCATCATGCAGGAGGGGTGCAGCACGCTGACGGCGCTCGCCGCGCCCACCGGGACATGCCCGGTGCGCGGATCGAGCGTGTGCGCGCCGCGCAGATAATCGCCCGATGTCGCCGCCGCCAGCTGGTGCAGCGCCACGCGCAGCGGCGGCAGGGCAACGCCTTCGGGGGTTTCCAGATCGACCCACCACGGATCGCCATCCGGGCGCATCCCGCGCCCCACGCATTCGCCGCCCACTTCGACCAGCGCATGGGCGACGCCCGCCCGCGCCAGCAGGTCCGCCACGGCATCGGCGGCATAGCCCTTGGCCACGCCCGACAGATCGAGCCACAGCCCGCCCGGCTGGCGCAGGCGGGCCGATACGCCCTCCCCCACCCGATCCAGCGCGAGCCGCCGCCAGCCGGAAACCTCCAGCGCCCGCGCGATCGCGGCCTCGTCCGGCGGCGAGTCCGGCCGGCGCGGCCCCAGCCCCCATACGTCCGTAAGCCGGCCCAGCGCGGGATCAAACGCGCCGGCGGACCGTTCGGCCACCTGCAGCGCCGCTTCCATCACCGCCGCGAAATCGGGCGGCAGCGCGGTCCAGCTTCCCGGCGCGGCGCGGTTGTAGCGGCTGAGCAGCGAGGACGGCTCCCAGTGGCTCGTCTCCGCCACGATCCCGTCGAGGCGCGCTTGGACGCGGGCCGCCAGCAGTTCCGCATCGCCGCCCGCCGGCAGCGCCATGCGAACATGCCAGCGCGTGCCCATCGTCTCCCCGTCGCAATCGACAACGGATGCGCTGCGGTCGAACCGCGCCAGCGCCGCTTCATCGATCCGTTCCGGCACGGCGATCCGCATCGCGGGATGCACCGATGCCGCCGCGGTCACGGCGCCACGACTTCCAGCGTCGCGGTGTACATCATGCGACGCTTGGTCGCGCGCGGCGCGGTGGGCTTGTCGTCGGTCAGGCTGGCGTTCACCCAGTAGAAGCCCGCGACCGGCCACTTGACGGTGACCTCCCCATCCGCCCCGGCCGTCACCGACTGGGCATGATCGCCATCGCGGAAGCGCTGGGCATTGGGCACGAATTCCACCTTGAGGCCGGCCGCCGGCTTGCCATCGACCAGGAAGCGGAACTTGCCCGGCTCGGTGGTGACGAGATCGTCGGGATGCGTGACGGGCACCATTTCCAGCCCCTTGCCCGTGGACTGGAGCACGGTCTGGGTCGGTTCGCCCGCCGTGACGAAGAACTCATTGCGGCTCTGGTTCTGGGAAAGATCGAGATCGGTCGCACCTGCGGGAATATCGGCCACGCTGGCGACGATATGCGCGGGATCGATCATGCGGCGCGGCTCGCCGCCGGGGCCGCCCGGACCACCGGCAGGCGGCATCGGCGGACGGTTTCCACCCATACCGGGACCGCCGGCACCGGGACCACCCGAACCGCCCGGACCACGCCGCCGGCCAACCATCCAGTCCTCGCCGTTGACCTTGAACCTGCCCATCACGGAATCCATCGTCGTGCCGATCCGCCAGGTTCCGGGCTTGTCGATCACCACGTCGAACGTGCTGCGATAACGGCCCCGCGCGACGTTCTCGATCTTGCCCGCCGTGCCGTCGGGCGCCTGCACCTGCACCGCATCGACGTTCAGCGGCGCGTGGTTGGCGACGAACGGAACCGACGAGGCGGCGGCATCGACCGTTATGCCCTGGTTGGTATCCGACAGCACGGTGACCGAGGGCAGGAACCAGGCGTCATGCGCCTGCGCAGGCACGGCGAAGGCAAGCGATCCCGCCGCCAGCAGAAGGGTCTTGTTCAGCATCGGTCGCTCTTTCAACGGACGGTAACGGAAACGGCGCCCAGCTCGGAACGCCCGGCGGCCGAGGCATCGCGCACCGGCACGGACAGCGGCACAGAGACAAGCTCGCGCCCGCCGCTTTCGCGCGCCGCCTCGACATGGACGACATAGGCGCCGGGGCGCAGATCGGCCGGCAACGGGATGCGATAGGCGCCCGGCGCGCGCGTTGCGCCGCTGATGCCGTCGGCAGCGAGGTTCAGGCTGCGCCCGCCCTTGCGCCACCACGTGCGCAGGTCGGCCAACCACTTGGTGCCCGGCTCGTTGCCCTTCTTCTTCACATCGTACCACACCGCCAGCGTGCGCGCCGGGCCGCCGGCGGCCGGCTCGATCCAGGCCGCGACATAGGGCTTGTGGTATTCGGCGACCGAAAGGCGCGGGACGGTGATCGTCAGGGTGCCGGCGCTGGCCGGGGTGGCCACGACGCCGGCCACGAGGATCAGGCTTTTTCGCATGGGCGTGAACAGTCCTTCAGTGGATGAGAAAGAGAGCGATGACGAGCGGGATCGCCGTTCCCAGCGCGACCAGCGGCCAGGTGGAGGGGCGATGCCGCGCGTGCAGCTGGAGCAGGAGCAGGCCGGTGAGCGTGAAGATCACGCAGGCCGCGGCGAAGAGATCGATGAACCAGAACCACGCGGCGCCGGAATTGCGCCCCTTGTGCAGATCGTTGAAATAGGAAACCCAGCCGCGATCGGTGCGCTCCGACGTTACTTCCCCGGTCTGGCGATCGATGCTGACCCAGGCATCGCGCCCCGGCCCCGGCAGGGCGACATAGACCTCGTCATCGTTCCATTCGGCGGCATGGCCGCGCACGTCGAGCCCCACCAGATCGACCAGACTGGCCGCAACGGGTTCGGGCACGGGCGCGTCCTTGCGCGCGCCGGCCGCCAGCACACCAAGCAGTGCCGGTGGCAGCGTGGCCTGTCGCGAGACGACTTTCGGCGCGGCGCTGATCGAGCTGGCGTGGTTGAGCGTGATTCCGGTGATGGCGAACAGGAACATGCCCACCAGCGAGACGGCGGCGCTGATCCAGTGCCAGGTGTGCAATTGCCTGAGCCAGAACTGGCGCGCCTTGCGCGGCTTGCGGCGCGGCGCGGCCGGTGGCGGCTGCATGACCGTATCCGGCTGGCGCGAATCGCCTCCACCCTGCGCGCCATCTGCCCGCTCGATAACCCGAATCCCGTCCACCGTTCCCTCCAGCCCGCACGATTCCCAAGCACGGGCATACTAGCGCCTCGCGACGTCTGCGGCAGCCTTTGGCATTGTTGCGAATAATTATCAATAGAATTGACTCTGCGAATTAATCGCAATATCCGGACCCCGAAATTCCAAACCAAGGGGGAATCCTTCAGTGACCAGATCCATGACGACCTCATCGTTCCTCGCGCTCGGTTGCGTCAGCGCGCTGGCCTTCGCCGGCCCCGCGCAGGCGCAGGAAACGGAACAGGGTCGCAAGCTGGGCGGCATGACCGTAACCGACACCGCGATCACCGAAGAACCCGGCCGCACGCTGGAATCGCCCAAGCGCACGCGCCCCGTGCGCGATACGCCGCAGACCATCACCGTGCTGACCAGCGAGGTGATCGAGCAGCAGAACCTGCTGACGCTGCGCGACGTGCTCTCCACCGTGCCCGGCATCACCTTCGGCGCGGGCGAAGGCGGTGGCGGCTATGGCGACAGCATCAACCTGCGCGGCTATAGCGCGAACAACGACATCACCATCGACGGCGTGCGGGACAGCGCGCAATATACCCGTTCCGACCAGTTCAACATCGATCAGATCGAAGTGACCAACGGCGCCAACTCGGTGATTTCCGGGGCCGGCTCCGTCGGCGGCAACATCAACCTCATCACCAAGCGGCCCAAGGGCGATGACAGCGCGGTGCTCAGCGCGGGCATCGGCACCGACAACTACTATCGCGGCACGGTGGACGTGAACCACCGCGTCAACGACCTGATCGCGTTCCGCCTCAATGCGATGGCGCACAAGAACGACGTGCCCGGCCGCGACGTGGAGGACTACAAGCGCTGGGGCATTGCCCCCGCCGTCACCATCGGGATCGACAGCCCGACGCGCCTGACGCTGCAGTATTACCACCAGGAAGACACCAATATCCCGCAGTACGGCGTGCCCTATTACGCCTCTGCCGGCGGCAAGCCCGCGGGCTTCAGCCGCTCGGGCTATTACGGGCTGCGCGGCGTGGACAAGCAGAAGATCAACGTCGACCAGTTCACCGCGACGTTCGAGCACGAATTCAGCGACAAGGTATCGATCCGCAACCTCGCCCGCTGGCAGGACGTGCGCCAGTTCTCCATCGCCACCGCGCCGCAGGGCACCTTCTGCCTGGCGAGCGGAGTGACGCCCACGGGCGGCGCCTGCGCCACCTCCGCCTCGGCAGTCAGCCCCGTGACGGCGACCTCGTTCGGCGGCCCGGCCACGGTCGCGATCACGGTCCCCGTCGGATCGTACCTGCTGACCGGACCCCAGGGCAACGTGCGCGACACGCGCAACCAGCTGATGTTCGACCAGATCGACCTCAAGGCCGTGTTCGACACCGCGGGAATCGAACACACGCTGGACGTGGGCGCGGCGGCTTCGTGGGAGAAGTTCGAACTGTTCGGCGCATCGGCCCTGCGCAATGCCGACGGCACCAATCCCTATGACCGGACCACCACGGCGCGCCGCCTGCCGTTCGGCAGCATTTCGGACCCGAACAGCGCCAATCTCTACACCGGCCCGATCAATATCACGCCCACCAGCTACCAGCGTGGCGAACAGACCAATTACGCGGTCTATGCGCTCGATACGCTCAAGCTCGGGCGTTATCTCGAACTGAGCCTTGGTGCGCGCTACGATCACGTATCGGGCAGCAACCGCACCGACGCCATCGCCGCCTTCAACGGTTCCGGCCCATCCGGCACCGCGAGCGGCCCGATCGTCAGCTACAGCAAGGGCGATCGCCTGATCGGCGCGACGCTGCGCAACAGCGCGGACCTGTTCTCCTATCGCCTCGGCCTCACCTACAAGCCGGTGGAAGCCGTCAACCTGTATATCGCATATGGCAACTCGCGCACGCCGTCGAAAGCCTCAGTCAACGGCTCCTGCGCGGCCGCGACCTGCAATATCTCGCCCGAATCCGCCAAGAACTACGAGATCGGCGCCAAGGCCGAACTGTTCGACGGCGGCCTGCTGCTCTCCGCCGCCGCGTTCCGCAACGAGCGTGACCGCTACGCCGTGGCCTCGAACGATCCGATCGTGCCCGATCAGCAGCTCGACGGCCATTCGCGGGTGGACGGCATCGCGCTCAGTGCCTCGGGCCGGATCACGCCCAACTGGTCGATCACCGCGAACTACACCTACCTCAAGGGCAAGCTGATCCAGTCGGTATCGGACTTCTGCCTCACCAATCCGGGCGCGAGCGGGTGCGCCAACAGCGCCGCCAATCCCGATCCCGGCGCGGGGTCGGAACTGGCCAACACGCCCAAGCATTCGGGCAGCCTGTTCACCACCTATGCCCTGCCGTTCGGGCTGACCGTGGGCTATGGCGCGACCTACCAAGGCAGCTTCGCCTTCGCGGCGCCGACGCTGGCCGCGCCCACCGTGCTGCGATCGAAGGCCTACTGGGTGCACCAGGCCTATCTGTCCTACGCGATCACGCCGGAAATCTCCGCGCAGCTCAACGTCAAGAACTTCACCAACGCGCTCTATTACACGCGCATCCGCAACAACGGCTGGGCGACGCCGGGCGATGCCCGTTCGGCGGTGTTCACGCTGAACGTGAAGCTCTGACCCGACCCCGCGCCGGATTCCACGCCACGTTATCCGGAGCGACCCCGCCAGCCCTGCCGGCGGGGTTTGTCGTTTCGGGACAAGTGTGCGGCAACTTTGATCTGGATCATTGTTGATATGCATTTGCAACAGGCATGATATGCGAGTAATTCGCATTAAAGACAAAGGCCGTCGGATCGGCGCGAGTCACGGAGGCAGATCGTGTTGCACAAGGCTGAAGGGCTGATCGCGGATGGCGATACCGTGCTTTCGTGGGACCAGATCGCCGCCGCGACGAAAGGCAATGGGCGAATGCGGCTGGTTTCGTCCGGCACGCCCGATGCCGCCCCGGCCCTGCCCGCCACCCCGCCCGCCCGCTATGGCGAGGGCCGCCGTTTCAGCACCCGCGCGCTCGTCATTACCGCGGCGGTGCATATCGCGGCGGTCGCCGGGCTGCTGACCGTGCAGCACCATGCCGCGAAGCACCAGGAAGACCGGTTGGTGGCCGTCACGCTCTCGCTCGCACCGCCTCCCCCGCCGTCGCCCCAGGCGAAACAGCCGCCACAGACGCAGCCGGTTCCCACCACGCAGCCGCTGCCCCAGATCGTGATCCCGCAAGCCGTCGCGACGCCGGCCGCGATCGACCCGGTGCCGCAGCCGGTGATCCAGCCCGGCCCGCCCACGCCGCCGGCTCCTGCCGCGCCCCCGGCCCCGCCCGCCGCGCCCAGCACGGTGCAGGGCGGCGATCTCGGCACGCGGATGGTCAGCGGAGCGCCGCCACGCTATCCGGTGGAAAGCCGCCGCCACAAGGAACAGGGCACGGTGGTGCTCGCGCTGATCCTGGGGCTGGATGGTGCGGTCGAACAGATTTCGGTCAGCGGCAGCAGCGGCTTCCGCCGGCTTGACGATGCCGCGCTGTCCGCCGTGCGCAAATGGCGCTGGGAGCCGACCCTGCGCGGCGGGCAGGCGGTGAAAGTGCGCGGCCTCGTCGAAATTCCCTTTGTTCTGCAAGGCTGAAGGCAGCACTCTTTCATGCTTATTCCCATTCCGGACCTGCTCGATGCCGATGGCGTCGCGGCGGTCCGCTCCCTGATCGATCGCGCGCCGTGGATCGATGGCAACACCACGTCGGGCTACCAGTCGGCGCTGGCCAAGAACAACCTGCAACTGCCCGAGGAAGCGCCGCAAGCGCATCAGGCGGGGCAGCTGATCCTGGCGGCGCTGGGCGCGTGCCCGCTGTTCATCGCCGCCGCGCTGCCGCTGAAAATCTTTCCGCCGCTGTTCAACAGCTATGCCGGCGGACAGGCTTTCGGCACGCATGTCGACAATGCCGTACGCATCCAGAAGGACACGAACTTCCGCGTGCGATCGGACCTTTCGGTGACGGTGTTCCTCGAAGCGCCCGAAGACTATGACGGCGGCGAACTGACCGTGGAAACGCCCTTCGGCGTCCAGCGGGTCAAGCTGCCGGCGGGCCACGCTGTGCTTTACCCCTCCTCCTCGCTCCACCGCGTGGAACCGGTCACGCGCGGGCGGCGGGTGGCGAGCTTCTTCTGGATCCAGTCGATGATCCGCGACGACGCGGCCCGCGCCAGCCTGTTCGATCTGGATCAGGCGATCCAGACGCTGGGCGCCACCGTGGGGCAGAACGATCCCTCGATCATCCGCCTGACCGGCGTCTATCACAACCTGCTGCGGCGCTGGGCCGACGCCTGAACCGCGCGGATGCCCATGCAGCGGGTGCGTGACAAAGCCGCCGCGACCGATTAACCGCCGCCGCAATGGCATCGCTCCGCGCCCTTCTCCTGCGCCATCGCGCCGTGGCCGCCGCCCTGGTGGCGCTGGCGCTGTGCATGAAGGCGCTGGTGCCGGCGGGTTACATGGTGGCGCCGCAGGCCCGCACCTTCACGCTGCTGGTCTGCGCGGATTCGCTGGGCGAACGCACCGCCACGCAAGTGAGCATCCCCGCGCGCGACGACATCCACCAGGGCAAGGACGCAAGCGCCAAAGCGCATGAGACCTGCCCGTTCGCCGGCCATGCCTTCCCGGCGCTGGGCGGCGCGGACCCGATCCTGCTGGCGCTGGCGATCGCCTTCGTCCTCGCGCTCGGCTTCGCCTCCATCCCCGCGCCGACCATCCGGCGCGTCGCGCACCTCCAGCCGCCCTTGCGCGGCCCGCCAGCGCTTTCCTGAACGCCGGTCACTCGCACCCGACCGGCCACCCGGGCGCCTGAACGCGCGCCACTGTTCCAGGAAAGCATGATCGCGCGCACCTGCGCCATGCCTCCGCCATTCCAGAGATACCGGAGGAAAAATCCGCCATGAGGATTTCGTTCGTCACGTCCGTTTCCACGCTGGCCACCGTGCTGGCCTGCACCCCCATCGCTGCCCATGCCGAGGAAGACGCCGCCACGGCATCCGGCTTGCCCCGTTCCGACATCCTGGTGATCGCGCAGAAGCAGGCCGCCACGATCGAGAACGCGCCGTCCACCAAGGCGGCGGTCACCGCCGACCTGATCGCCGAAAAGATCAACGCGGTCAGCGTGGAGGATACGATCAAGTATCTGCCCAGCCTGGTCGTGCGCAAACGGCACATCGGCGACAACTTCGCCCCGATCGCCACGCGCACCTCGGGCCTCGGATCGAGCGCGCGCAGCCTGATCTTCGCCGACGGCGCGATCCTGTCCGCCCTGATCGCCAACAACAACGGGAACGGCAGCCCGCGCTGGACTCTGGTGACGCCGGAGGAAATCGCGCGGATCGACGTGCTCTACGGCCCCTTCTCCGCCGCCTATGCCGGCAACAGCATCGGCACCGTGGTCAACATCACCACCCGCCTGCCCGACAAGCTGGAGGCCCACGCCTCGGTCCTGACCAATATCCAGAACGCCGACCTCTATGGCACGCACCAGACCCTGCCGACGTGGCAATTCGCCGGTTCGGTGGGTGACCGCTTCGGCCCGCTGGCGGTGTTCCTCAGCGGCACGCGCACGGTGGCGAACGGCCAGCCGGTGAGCATCGTGACCGCGACGGCCGCGCCGGCGGGAACCACTGGCGCCTATGACGACCGCAACCGTACCGGGAACCCGATCAAGGTGCTGGGCGCCGGCGGCATCGAGCATCACGAACAGAACACCTGGAAGGCCAAGGCGGCGCTCGACCTCGGCGGCCAAACGCGCCTCAGCTACGTTCTGGGCATCTGGACCGACAAGACGCGCGGCACGGTGGACAGCTATCTGCGCGACGGCACGGGCGCGACGACGTACGCCACCGCGAACACCGGCGTGACCACCGGCTTCAATTCCGGCGTCTATACCCGCGACGCGCTGCACTTCTCGCACGCGGTGACCGCGCAGGGCGGGTCGAAGGCGATCGACTGGCAGGTCGTCGGCACGCTCTACAATTACGCGCACGATCTCCAGAACGGCCCGTCGACCGCCACCAGCGGCCCGACGGTCAACAGGCTGCCCTCCGCCTTCGCCGGCGGGGCCGGCACGATCCAGCGGCAGGACGGCACCGGATGGCTAACGCTGGACGCCAAGGCCGCGCTCCATCTCGGCGCGCACGAGGTCAGCTTCGGCGGGCATGGCGATCGCTACAAGCTGGCGGCGCAGACCTTTCTGGCGAGCAACTGGCTCGACACCGCGACGCAAGGGGCGCTCAGCACCGCTTCGCGCGGCAAGACGCGCACGCTGGCACTGTGGGCGCAGGACGCGATCCGGATCACCCCGCAGTGGACCCTGACGCTGGGCGCGCGGCAGGAATGGTGGCGCGCGTGGGACGGCTACAACCTGATCGCCAGCGGCGCATCGGTGACGCAGGCGGAACGCAAGGCCAATGGCTTTTCGCCCAAGGCCTCGCTCGAATGGCGGCCCGCGCCGCACTGGACCGCGCGCCTTTCGTTCGGACAGGCGTGGCGCTTCCCGACCGTGGGCGAACTCTATCAGGCGACCACGGTGGGCACGCTGCTGGCCAACCCCAACCCCAACCTGCGCCCCGAACGTGCGCGCAGCGGCGAACTGGCGGTCGAGCACCAGGATGCCCACGGCACGATGCGGGTATCGCTGTTCAACGAAGTGATCGATGGCGCGCTGATCTCGCAGACCAACATCAACACGCCGGGAATCACCAGCAGCTATGTCCAGAACGTGGACCGGACGCGGGCACAGGGCGTGGAACTGGCTATCGACCGGCGCGACGTGCTGCCCGGCTTCGACGTGGCCGGCAGCGTGACCTATGCCGACGCGATCACCAGCCAGAACAGCGCCTTCCCGGCCTCTGTCGGCAAGCTGCTGCCCAGCGTGCCGCACTGGAAGGTCAACGCGGTGCTGACCTGGCGGCCGAGCGAGAAGCTCTCGCTCACCACCGCCGCGCGCTATGCCAGCCGCAACTATGCCGCGCTCGACAACAGCGATACGGTGGGCAACACCTATCAGGGCTTCTACAAGTATTTCGTGATCGACATGCGCGCGGTGTTCCACGTGAACGACCACTTCGACTTCGTGCTTGGCGTCGATAACCTCAACAACGACAAGTACTACCTGTTCCACCCCTTCCCGCAGCGGTCGCTTACCGCGCAGGTGAACTGGAAGCTGTAAGCGCCGGAAAAGCCGGGGCGGGCGCAATCACCGCCCGCCCCGGATTCCGCGTCAGTGCGCGGCCGAACGATCCACTTCGCGGCTCGGTTTCGGCGTCAGCCAGATGACCATAGCCGACACCACGAACAGCACGGCCAGCACCAGGAAGACGTGGTTGGTCGCCTGCGCCAGACTTTCACGATCGACGATATTGGCGATGACCTGCCGCGTCTGATCTAGCGAAAAACCTTGCGACGAAAGCCGGTCCGCCGTCTGCGTGGTGTTGAGACGCCCGACGATCTCGCTGCGCGCGACGCGCTGGCTGTCGTCCCAATAGGTCGTGGCGATGGACGCGCCGATCGCTCCCGCCATCGTCCGCATGAAGCTCATCACCCCGGCCGCCGATGCCGTTTCGCGCGGCTCCACCGCGCTCAGGCCCAGCGCCGTCGCCGCGATGAAGAAGGCCGGCATCCCGAAGCCCTGCACCATTTGCGGAAACGCCAGGGTCCAGAAATCGGAGTCGGCTGTCCAGCCCGACCGCAGCCAGGACACCATGCCCAGCCACAGGATGCCGCCGAAAACGAGCAAGCGCAGGTCCACTTTGGACGCCAGCCGCCCGACGATGGGCGCCATGATCACCGCGCCCACGCCGATGAACGAGGTGGCATAGCCGGCATCGGTTGACGTGTAGCCAAGCCCGACTTGCAGGTATTGCGGGATGATGACCGAGGTTGCGAAAAAACATCCGTAGGTCAGCGCCAGCGACAACGTGGATACCGTGAACCCCCGGTGCCGGAACACGCGCAGATCGACGATCGGCTGTTCCTCCGTCAGTTCCCAGGCCAGGAAGATCGCGAAGAAGATCACCGCGATGATGCCCAGCGCCACGATCAGCGGATCGCCGAACCAGTCGCGCTCGCGCCCCAGATCGAGCAGGATCTGCAACGCGCCGATCCAGATGATCATCAGCACCAGGCCGGTACGGTCGACGCGCAGGTCTTCCGTCGGCGTTTCGGCCGGGCGCAACATCCGCATCGCGCCGAAGCTGCACAGCAGAACCACCGGCACGTTGATGAAGAAGATCCAGTGCCACGACCACGCATCGCTGATTGAACCGCCGCAGATCGGCCCGAGAATGGGGGCGACCACGGTGGTCATCGCCCACAGCGCCATCGCCTGGTTGCGCTGTTCCGGCGGGAAGATGCGCATCAGCAGCGTCTGCGACAGCGGCATCAGCGGCCCGCCGCACAGCCCCTGTCCGATCCGGCAGGCCACCAGCATGCCCAGCGTGGGCGACATGCCGCACAGCATCGAGAAGATGCCGAAACCCATCATGCAGAAGATGAAGGTGCGCACCGCGCCGAAACGGCCGGCAAGCCAGCCGGTCAGCGGAACGCAGATCGCCTCCGCCACGGAATAGGACGTGATGATCCAGATTCCCTGGCTGGTGGAAATGCCAAGGCTGCCCGCGATGTGCGGCACCGAAACGTTGGCGATGGTCGTATCGAGCACGACCATGAAGTTGGACGCCGCCAGCACGATCCCGGCGATCGCCAGCGCGGCGCCACGGATCGCTACGGGAGCCTCAGTCGAACCGGCCATGGGACCGCCTCCTCACTTGCCGGAAACGTCAACCTCGGCGGTCATCGACAGACCCACGCGCAGCGGATGATCGCGCAGTTCCTGCGGATCGAGCGTGACGCGCACGGGCAGGCGCTGGACAACCTTGATCCAGTTGCCCGTGGCATTCTGCGCGGGGATCAGCGCGAAGGAGGCACCGGTGCCGCCCGAAAGCCCGGTCACCTTGCCATGATAGGTCACGCCGCCGCCGTAGAGATCGGAGGTGAGCGTGACCGGCTGGCCGACCCTGACTTTCGCCAGCTGCCCTTCCTTGAAGTTCGCGTCGACATAGAGCTGGCCCACGGGCACCACCAGCATCAGCACGCCACCGGGCGCGACGCGCTGGCCGACCTGGACGTTGCGCCGCGTGACAACGCCGTCGACGGGCGCGCGGACCACGGTGCGTTCCAGATCGAGCCGGGCCTGCGCCACGCGGGCTTCGGCGGCCTGCACTTCGGGCGCGGTGGCCACGCTGGTGCCGGCGATCAGCGCGTTGTTGGCGGCCAGTTGCCCGCTGGCCGCGCCACGGGTGGAGGCGGCCTGCGCCACGCCGGCGCGGGCGAGCTCGAGATTGGCCTGCGCCGCCGCGAAGGCGTTGGTCGCGCTGGTCAGTTCCTCGCCCGACACCGCCCCATTGGGTGCGAGGCGGCGGCGGCGGTCGAGATCGATCCGGGCCTTGGTGAACTCCGCCTCCGCCGCAGCAAGCTGCGCCCGGGCGCGGGTGATGTCCGCCTCGCGCGCGGCGACCTGCGCCGCCAGCGCCGTGCTGGTCGCCGCCGTCTGGCCATACATCCGGCGGGCCTTGGCCAGTTCCGCCTCGGCCTGCGCCAGCGCGATGCGGGCGTCGCGATCGTCGAGCTGCACCAGCACATCGCCCTTTTTCACGACTTGCGTGTCCTGCACCGGAACGCCCGCGACCTGCGCCGCGACCATTGACGTGACGCTGGCGGTATCGGCCCCGACATAGGCGTTATCGGTCTCGACGTAGTGGCTGCCGACGAGGACGTACCACAAGCCATAGGCAAGGGCGGCCAGCACCACGGCCGCCGCGATCGCGCGCAGAGCGGTGCGGCGTTTCTCGCTGGCGCCGGATGCAGGGGCAATCTGGGCGCCTTCGGTCTGAACGGCGGGATCGGCTTCAGCCATGGGAGGAATCCTTCGGTGCGGCAATCGCGGTGCTGGTGATCGAAAATCCGCCGCCGAGCGCACGGACAAGGGCAACATCGAGCGAGAAGGCACGCGCTTCCAGATCGGCGACGGCCATCCGGCTCTGCAACACCTGCTGCTCGGCGGTCAGAACGTTGAGGTACGTGGAAAGCCCGCCTTCGTAGCGTTGCCGGGCAATGGCATAGGCCTGCTCCGATGCCGCCAGCGCCTGCCGGCTTTCCCCGAGGCGGGTCGCCAGCGCGTTGCGGCTGGCGACGGCATCGGCCACTTCGCGGAACGCCGTGGCGACCGTGCCGTCATAGCTCGCGACCGCCTCGTCATACGTGGCGCGCGCCTGCCGGTACTGGCCCTGCAAGGCCCCGCCCCGGAACAGCGGCAAGCTGATCGCCGGGCCGACCTGTCCATAGGTGGAGCCGCTGTCGAACAGCTTGCCAAGGCCCAGCGCCTGGAACCCTGCCAGTGCGCTCAACTTGATCGCCGGATAGAAATCCGCGCGCGCCACCTTGATGCGGCTGGCGGCGGCCTCCACCCGGGCGCGGGCGGCGGCGATATCGGGCCGGCGGCCGATCAGATCGGTGGTGACGTCCACCGGCAAGCCCCGCGCGGTCGCCACCACGGCGGGCAGCGCGATGTCCATGCCGCGGTCCGGCCCCTTGCCCACCAGCGCGGCGATTCGGTTGCGGGTGAGCGCTATCGCTTCGTCGGTGGCGGCAAGATCGGCGCGCGAGGCGGGCACGGCGGCATCGGCCTGCTTGAGTTCACCGCGCGTATCGAGGCCCGTGGTCACGCGGTCGGACACCAGCGCGCGCGTTTGCTGCCGCAGTTCCAGCGCCCGTGCCTGCACCGCGCGTTCCGCCGTGAGACGGGCGAGATCGGCATAGGCGCTGGCAATGTTGGTAGACAGCACCAGCCGCGCCTGTTCCAGATCGATCCGCGCCGCTTCGGCCTGCGAGGTGGCCGCCGCCAGCGCGGCCCGGTTGCGCCCCCACAGGTCGAGGTCGAATTCCAGCGTGGCGGCGACCTGCCCGGTATCGTTCCATCCCTTGGGCACGAATGCGGGCGGGATACCGTTGTTGTAGCTCTGCTTGTTTTCGCCCACGCTGCCCTGCACGCCCAGCGACGGCAGGCGTGCGGCGCCGGCCTGCTGCGCCAGGGCGCGCGCCGCACGCAGGCGCGCCGCCGCCGCTGCCAGATCGGGTGCGCCGGCCAGTCCTTCCTCGATCAGCTCGGACAACTGCCTGTCGCCATAGGCGCTCCACCAGTTCGCTTCGGGCCAGACCGGAGCTGCTGCCGCAACCGCCGGCGACGCCAGCGCGCGCGTGGCCGCGAAGCTGTCCGCGGATCGGATTACAGGCGCCGGCCCCTGTTGCGGAATCGACGCGCAACCGCCCAGCAGCAGGGGGCCGCCGAACGCCAGCAACGGAAGGATTCGGAAATGCGGGTGAATCATGGAAAACCGTACTCCGTGGTACGGTTACGCATTAGAGCCATCCGGCCCCTTGTCAACATAAAACTGTACTCTATAGTACGGTCATGCCGAAGTCAGGAAAGAAACCTCCCGGAAAGCGCGAGGCGCGCAAGATCGACAGGCGCGAAGCCATCGTCGAAGTGGCCAAGCGCCAGTTTCTCGACAACGGCTATGCCGCCACCTCGATGTCGGCGATCGCTGCCGAACTGGGCGGCTCCAAGGCCACGCTGTGGAGCTATTTCCCCAGCAAGGAAGACCTGTTCGCGGCGGTGCTGGATGATGCGACGTCGGCATACCGGCAACAGTTCGCCGATCTGCTGCGGCCATCGAAGGACATGCCTTCCGCCGTTCTGCAATTCACGCGCAGCTTCATGGCGAAGCTGGCCCTGCCCGAACCGTTGCGCCTACACCGGCTGATCGTGGCGGAAAGCGGCCGTAATCCCGAACTGGGCCAGTTGTTCTTCGAACGCGCTCCAGGCCCGACGCTGGCGCTGCTCAAGGACTTCCTGGCGGACGGAATGGCCAGCGGACAATTGCGCCAAGCCGATCCGCAGCTGGCGGCCGACGCGTTGACCTCGCTGTGCCTTGGCGGGATGCACCGGCGCATCCTGTGGGGCGCGCCACCCCCTGCGCCGGTGGCTGTCGAAACCGAAGCGCGCAACGTCACCGACATCTTCATGGCCGCTTTCGGGCCAAGGCTCTGACCCGGCCGCATCGCGCCGACACGGCCGGGGCACCTTTCAGACTAACGCGTGCCCGCCAACCGCCGCTTTCAGCGCATCGGGAACCGATGGGTCCTCGATCGTCGGCGGAGTGGCGAAATCCTCCCCATTGACGATCTTGCGCAACAGGTTGCGCAGGATCTTGCCGGAACGGGTCTTGGGCAGTTGCTGGACCACGAACGCGGTCTTGAGCGCGGCAACCGCCCCCAGTTCCGCGCGCACCGCCCGGATCACCCGATCGCGCATCGTGTCGTCGCCCTCCGCACCCGCGCGCGCCACCACGAACGCCACGGGGATCATGCCCTTGATGGCATCGTCCGCGCCGATCACCGCGCATTCGGCCACGCCATCGACCCCGGCGACGATCTGCTCCATCTGGCCGGTGGACAGGCGGTGCCCGGCAACGTTGATGATGTCGTCCGTGCGCCCCATGATATGCACGAAGCCTTCGGCGTCGATGTATCCGGCGTCGCCCGTCTCGTAGAAGCCGGGGAAGGCCAGGAAGTTCTTCTCGTAACCGGCCTTGTTGTTCCACAGCGTGCGGAAGGCCCCGGGCGGCAGGGGCGCGCGGATCGCGACCGCGCCGCTTTCACCCGCGGGCACGGGATGGCCGTCTTCCGACAGGATCGTGAAATCATAACCCGGCACGGGAAATCCGGCGCTGCCGCGCTTGCGGCGCAGGTCGCCCAGCGCGAAGCACGATGCGATCGCCGGCCAGCCGAGTTCGGTCTGCCACCAGTGGTCGATCACCGGCAGCGCGGTGCAGCCTTCCGCCCAGGCGATCGTTTCCGGATCGGCCCGCTCGCCCGCGAGGAAAATCGCCTGGCACCGGCCGGTACCGATCTCGTCGATGAACCGGCCGTCGGGGTCTTCCTTGCGGATGGCGCGGATCGCGGTGGGCGCGGTGAAGAAGGTCTTCACGCCGTGGCGCGCGATGGTGCGCCAGAACGTGCCGGGATCGGGCGTGCCCACGGGCTTGCCCTCGAACAGCACGGTCGTCGCCCCCACCAGCAGCGGCGCATAGACAATGTAGCTGTGGCCGACGACCCAGCCCACATCGGACGCTGCCCAGAAGACGTCGCCCGCGCCGATGTCGTAGATATTGGCCATCGACCAGGCGAGCGCGACGGCATGGCCGCCGTTTTCGCGCACCACGCCCTTGGGCGTGCCCGTGGTGCCGGAGGTGTAGAGGATATAGAGGGGATCAGCGGCCGCGACCGGCACAGGCGCTGGCACCGGATCGGTCGCGGTCGCGGCTCGCAACGCCTGCCAGTCGAGATCGCGCGGCGCGTGCAGCGTGCCTTCCAGCCGATCCCGCTGAAGCAGCACGACATGTTCGATCCGATGCTCCGCCAGCGCCAGCGCCTCGTCCACCATCGGCTTGTAGGCAACGACGCGCGCGCCTTCGATCCCGCACGACGCGGTCAGCAGCACCTTGGGCGTGGCGTCGTCGATGCGCTTGGCCAGTTCGAGCGCCGCGAAGCCGCCGAATACCACCGAATGGATCGCGCCCAGCCGCGCGCAGGCCAGCATGGCGAACACGGTTTCGGGGATCATCGGCATGTAGAGGACCACCCGATCCCCCCGGCCGACGCCCAGCGAGGCCAGCATCGCGGCGACGCGGCCGGTTTCCTCGAGCAGTTCGGCATAGCTGTACCGGCGGACCGTGTCCGTGACCGGGCTATCATAGATCAGCGCGGCGGCTTCACCCCGGCCCGCCGCGACGTGCCGGTCTAGGCAATTGTGCGCGGTGTTGAGCATGCCGCCAGGGAACCAGCCGCCATCCTCGTCCCACACGCGCGAAGGCGCGGAGGTCCACTCCAGCGCCTTGGCCGCTTCCGACCAGAACCGTTCCGGCTGCTCGATACTATCGCGCCATGCGCGGCTGTAGGCTTCGCTCATCGTCGAACCTCTCCTGTCCCCGTCCCCGTACCAAGGGGTTCGGCGCCGCACCTTGATCGAACACAAGGCGCGGCGCCATTGGTCATTGGTCGATGTTCCGGCGGAAGGTTTCGGGCAGGAAGAACAGCCCGATCACCACGGTGGCCGCCGCGACCACGACCGGGTACCAGAAGCCGTGGTAGATATCGCCATTGGCCGCGACCATCGCGAAGCCGATCGCCGGCAGCAGTCCGCCCAGCCAGCCGTTGCCGATGTGATAGGGCAGCGACATCGAGGTGTAGCGGATGCGGCTGGGGAACAGTTCCACCAGCATGGCCGCGATCGGGCCGTAGACCATCGTCACCAGCAGCACGAGGTAGAACAGCAGCGCGACGACGAGCGGCTTGTTCATCTGCGCCGGATCGGCCTTGGCCGGATAGCCGACCTTCTCCAGCTCGCCCACCACGGCGGGCTTGGCTTCGACCGCGGGCTTGTCGCCTTCCGCAGGCTTCGCCTTCACTTCGGGCGCACCAGCGACCTTGGCGGTGAAGGCGGCGATCGCCTTCTTCCGGTCGTCGCCGGAAACCGTGGACGGATCGGGCGCCAGGATCGTTTCGCCGCCGATGGTAACGGAGGCGATGGTGCCGGCCGGCGCGGCCACGTTTTCGTAGTTTACCGCCGCCTTGGCGAGCGCGTTCTTGACGATATCGCAGCTGGTGGTGTCGAACTTGTTGCCGCCGACCGGATCGAACTGCGACGAGCATTCACCGGGGAACGCCGTCACTTTCACCGGCGCCGTGGCCTGGGCCTTCGCCAGCGCGGGGTTGGCCGCGTCGGTCAAGGCATGGAACACGGGGAACAGCGTGACCGCCGCCAGCGCCGCACCACCGAGGATGATCGGCTTGCGGCCAACCTTGTCCGAAAGCCAGCCGAAGAACAGGAAGAACGGGGTGGCCATCGCCAGCGCGATGATCGTCAGGGTGTTGGCCTGGATGCCATCCACCTTGAGCATCTTTTCCAGGAAATACATGGCGTAGAGCTGGCCGGTGTACCATATCACGGCCTGCCCGGCGATCGCGCCGAAGAAGGCGATGAGCACGACCTTCAGGTTCTTCCATTCGCCGAAGGCTTCGGTCAGCGGCGCCTTGGAGGCGGTGCCTTCCGACTTCATCTTCTGGAACACCGGCGATTCATGCAGCTTCAGGCGCAGCCACAGGCCCACCACCAGGAACAGGCCCGACAGCAGATAGGGCACGCGCCAGCCCCAGGCCTTGAACGCATCCTCGCCCACGCCGGTCACAGGCGAACGCACCGTGATGACGATCAGCAGCGCCATGGCGAGACCCGCCGTGGCGGTGATCTGGATCCAGCTGGTATAGAGCCCGCGCTTGTTGTTGGGCGCATGTTCGGCAACGTAGGTCGCCGCGCCGCCGTATTCGCCGCCCAGCGCCAGCCCCTGGAACATGCGCAGCACGACCAGCATGATCGGCGCGGCTACGCCGACCGTCTCATAGGTAGGCAGGCAGCCGACGAGGAAGGTGGAAAGCCCCATCACCACCAGCGTGATGATGAAGGTGTAGCGCCGGCCGAAGGTATCGCCGATCTTGCCGAAGACCAGCGCGCCGAACGGGCGGACGATGAAGCCCGCCGCGAAGACCAGCAGCGCCATGATGAACGACGTGGTCGGGTTCAGCCCGGTCAGGAACTTGGCCGCGATGATCGAGGTCAGCAGACCATAGAGGTAGAAATCGTACCATTCGAACACCGTGCCCAGTGACGATGCCGTGATGATCAACTTTTCGCTGTGTGTCGCCTGATGATGCTTTGGCAGTCCGACGGCATCCGCCGGTATTTCCTGATAGTCCATGATTGCCTCTCCCAGTCCCAGACAGGATCTGAACGTCTATTTGCGGCTATTCGACCCGAAAGGCCGCGCATATCCTTATGATTTTCAATAATACTCTTAGAAGCTGTACTTCGCCGCGAAATCCAGGCGATCGACGTGGCCGTTCAGATCGTTGACAAGATGCCGGTCACCATGCCGGTATTCGACACCGAGGTCGACATTCTTGACCGGCGAATAGAACACGTTGCCGGCGATGCTCCACGCCTGGCGGTTGTACATGGCGATGCCGGCCGTGGTGCGGTTGAGATAGCCGGCGTAGCTCACGCGCTGGAAGCTGCCGATCAGGTTCACCCGCCACTGGTCGTTCAGCGCGAAGCGGCCCGCGCCGAACAGGGCCAGGTTGCGCACGCTGCCCAGCTGGCCACTGGCCTGCAGCACCGTGTCGGGGCTGAAGTTCAGGCCCAGGTAGCGGCCGATCCCTTCGCCATAGGTCGCCTGGAAACGGATATCGCTGGTGTGCTTTTCGTTGAGGAAGATCTTGCCGGTGGTGCTGATCCCCCAGCCCACGCGCGAATCGCTGATGTGGGCCGCGCCGGTCCGGGCGTTGTCCACGCGCAGCTGGCGGCCCAGCGCGGCGACATCGAGGAACCCGAACTTGCCCGCGTATTCGAGCCGGGCGGTGAAATCGGGCGCGTGGTCCTCGCCATTCTCGATCAGCGCGGCGGCGCCCGCCGTGGCCGAAGCCGTTTCGGGATTCTCCGCCGCCAGGTGCAGCGTCAGCCCCTTGTCGAGCGGCAGGCTGTAGCGGACCATCGGCTGGCGCACGAAGATCAGGCCATCGACGCCGCCGACATAGTCGGTGCTTTCGGGATAGACGGCCGGGTTCGAGAAGTTGGTGAATTCCTGCCCGAACATCCACCGATCGAACTGCACGAACGCGCGCCGCATGGCGAGGTCATAGGCGTTGGTCGTCCGCTGCGTGCCCTGCCCCAGCGCCTGCGGCGTGCCCGGCGCGGCCTGGAAGTCGAACTCGATATAGGCCTTCAGCGCGTGGCTGCCGAGCTTGGTGTTGGCATCCACCCAGAACCGGGTCTGCTTGGCGGTGAAATCGGTGACGCGCGTCGGCGAGGTCGGGCTGGCCGGGTTGAACACCGGAATCGACTGCGGCAGATAGAGGTCGCGCCCCAGCGAATTGCTGGGATCGTCGCCGCCGCTGTAGCGCGCGCTGCTGGCCAGCAGTTTGATGTAACCCGAGAGGACGACGTTGGAATTGCCCGAACGGAAGCCCTGCTTCGGCGCGGCGTCCGCCAGCGCGGTGGCCTTGGCCGTCGCCTCGTCGCTCTTCGTGGCGGCGGCTTCCGCGGTGCGCGTTGCGACCAGGGCCTGGGCCTGCGCCTGTTCGGCGGTCTGCCGCACCGCGATAGCCTGATTGGCCGCCTGATCGGCATGGGCCGCCTGCTCGTCGCGCGCGCTCTTGAGATCGGCACGCAGCTGCGTCATTTCGGCTTCGAGCCGTTGCAGGCGCGCTTCGAGCGCGGCTTCACGGCTGGTCGGACGTGCCTGGACCATGCCGGGCGCCGCCAGCGCGGTTGCTGCAAGCAACCAAACAGATCCCCTGATCTTGATGCTCATTCGGACAATCCCTCTCCCGGTGCCCATCTGACGAGGCACTGCGGATCGGTTTTTCCTTGAACCGGAACTGGTAACCAGCCGGAGCTTGGTCTTATATCTACGACCATTGTCTAGGCGCGCCGCTCCGGCCCCGTGCGGTAGGGTTGCGGCAACGAATTATGTGAGGAGAGCCTGAGTATGGGTGAGGCCATCTACCCCGTTCCGTCGGAATGGTCGGCCAACGCGCTGATCGACGATGCGCGCTATCAGGAAATGTACCGCCGCTCCGTCGAGGAACCCGACGCGTTCTGGCGCGAGGAAGCGCGGCGGATCGACTGGATCAAGCCGTTCACCCGCGTCAAGGAAACCAGCTTTCACGAGGCCGATTTCGGCATCAAGTGGTTCGCCGACGGCACGCTGAACCTGTCCGCCAACTGCCTGGACCGGCACCTGGCCGAACGCGGCGACGCCATCGCCATCCTGTGGGAGCCGGACAGCCCCGAGGATGCGGAACGCCGCATCACCTATCGCCAGCTTCACGAGGATGTCTGCCGCTTCGCCAACCTCCTGCGCGCCAAGGGCGTGAAGAAGGGCGAGCGGGTGACGATCTACCTGCCGATGGTGCCCGAAGCCGCCGTGGCCATGCTGGCCTGCGCGCGCATTGGCGCCATCCATTCGATCGTGTTCGCGGGCTTTTCGCCCGACGCGCTCGCCGGCCGCATCATCGACTGCGACAGCCGCATCGTGCTCACCTCCGACGAGGGGCTGCGTGGCGGCAAGAAGGTGCCGCTCAAGGCCAATGTCGATGAAGCGCTCAAGCAGTGCCCCGACGTCGATACCGTGATCATGCTCCGCCGCACCGGCGCCGACGTGGCCATGGTCGAAGGCCGGGACGTCGACTGGGCGACCGCCGTCGCCGCACAAGCCACCGAATGCGCGCCCGAGGAAATGAGCGCGGAAGACCCGCTGTTCATTCTCTACACCTCCGGCTCCACCGGCAAGCCCAAGGGCGTGCTGCACACCACCGGCGGCTATTCGGTCTGGGCGTCGCTGACACACCAGTACGTGTTCGACTACCGGCCCGGCCAGATATACTGGTGCGCGGCGGACATCGGCTGGGTCACGGGCCATTCGTATGTGGTCTATGGTCCGCTGGCCAACGGCGCGACCACGGTGATGTTCGAGGGCGTGCCCAACTTCCCCGACGCCAGCCGCTTCTGGCAGGTGGTGGACAAGTTCGGCGTCGAGATCTTCTACGGTGCCCCCACCGCGTTGCGCGCGCTGATGCGCGAAGGCGACGAATGGGTGAAGAAGACCAGCCGCAAGACGCTGCGCCTGCTGGGTTCGGTGGGCGAACCGATCAATCCCGAAGCCTGGGAATGGTATCACAAGGTGGTGGGCGAAGGCCGCTGCCCGATCGTCGACACCTGGTGGCAGACCGAAACCGGCGGCGCGATGATCACGCCCCTGCCCGGCGCCACCGCGCTGAAGCCGGGCTCCGCCACGCGCCCGATATTCGGCGTGAAGCCCGCGCTGGTCGACAACGACGGCACGTTCCTGGACGGCGCGACCGACGGCTGCCTGGTCGTGACCGATTCGTGGCCGGGTCAGATGCGCACCGTGTGGGGCGATCACGAACGCTTCTTCCAGACCTATTTCACCACGTTCAAGGGCCTCTATTTCACCGGTGACGGCGCGCGCCGCGACGAGGACGGGTACTTCTGGATCACGGGCCGCATCGACGACGTGATCAACGTGTCCGGCCACCGCATGGGCACGGCCGAGATCGAAAGCGCGCTGGTCGCCCATCCCAAGGTGGCCGAAGCCGCCGTGGTGGGGATGCCGCACGAAATCAAGGGTCAGGGCATCTACGCCTACGTCACCTGCAATGCCGAGATCGAGCCTGACGAGGCGCTGCGCAAGGAGCTGATCCAGTGGGTGCGTCACGAGATCGGTCCGATCGCCACGCCGGACGTGATCCAGTTCGCTCCCGGCCTGCCCAAGACACGGAGCGGCAAGATCATGCGGCGAATCCTTCGCAAGATCGCAGAAAACGACGTAAGTAACCTTGGCGATACGTCTACCCTTGCCGATCCTTCGGTCGTGGACCATCTTCTGGCCAATCGACCGAAATTGGCGGAGGCCGTATAAGTACGATCCTGATCGCCGACGATCACCCGCTGTTCCGTCAGGCCCTGACGGTTGCGGTTGCCCACGTCGCGCCCGAAGCGAAAATCCTGGAAGCGGGCACGCTGGCCGCCGCCGCGAAGGCGACGGCCGACGCGCCCGATCTGCGGCTCATCACGCTGGACCTGAAGATGCCCGGCGCGGTGGGCTATTCCGGGATCGCCCTGCTCCATGCCGAAAAGCCCGACGTGCCGATCCTGGTGGTGTCGAGCGCCGAGGGCGCTAACGCCGCGCAGGAGGCGCGCGCATTCGGCGCGGTGGGCTTCCTGCGCAAGGATGCCGATCTGACCGTGATCGAGGATGCCATCCGGAAGGCGCTGGGCCGGCCCGAGGAAATTCACCCCCAGGCCGAGCCTGTCGATCAGGTTCGCCGCGAGGTGGCGGGCCTGACGCCGACTCAGCTCAAGGTGCTGCTCGCGGTGCTGGAAGGCAAACTCAACAAGCAGATCGCCCACGACCTTGGTATGAGCGAAGCCACCGTCAAGGCGCACATGACCGCGATCATGCGCAAGCTGGACGTGCGCAACCGCACGCAGGCCGCGCTGGTCGCGCGGTCACTGGGGCTCGACCTCGCGCATTGAGACCCGCGCGAGGAAGGCTTCCAGCGCGGACGGATCGATCGGCTTCACGAACAGCGGAATACCGCGCCGGCGCGCGCGGCGGCGCAGTTGCGCGCCGCTTTCGGCCGTAACCATCGCCATCGGCATGGCCGGGCGATCCTTGTGGATCAAATCAGCCAGGGCAATGCCGTCCTCCCCGCCATCGAGGTGGAAATCGAGCAGCGCAACATCCGCGCGCCCCGCCAGCGCCAGCGCCTCGGCCATGGTCGCGGCGCCCAGCACGGTATGACCGATGCCGCCCAGCAGGGCTTCGGAGGCCTCGATGATGACGGGATCGTTGTCCACCACCAGCACCGTCAGCGCGCGGACCGGCCGGCCTGCGCTGAAAGGCGCGTGCGCATCTCCGTCCTCGTCGGGCATCGCGACGGCGGGCAGGATCACGCTGAACCGGCTGCCTTTGCCCGGCGTTGACGCAAGCTCCAGGCGAACCCCGAGCAGCCTGGCGATCCGTTCCACGATGGCAAGGCCAAGGCCAAGGCCTTCGGCCTCCACCGCCCCCAGCCGGGTAAATTCGGAAAACACCGCCTGCTGCTGGTCTTCGGGAATGCCCACGCCGGTATCGACCACGTCGATCCGCAGAGCGTTGCCGCGCCGCCGCACGCCGACGAGAATGCCGCCCTTCTCGGTATAGCGCACCGCGTTGGACAGCAGGTTCTGAAGAACGGAGCGCAGCAGGCCCGGATCGGTTTCCACCGCGCCGAACACCGGCCCCACCGTCAGCCGCAATTCCTTTTCCTCCGCCATCGGGCGAATGCCTTCGGCAATGTCGCGCAGCAGGCGCGCCAGCGGAATCACCTCGGGACTGGGCTGGATGCCGCCAGCATCGAGCTTGCTGATATCGAGCAGCGCGCGCAGCAGGTCTTCCGCCGCCACGATCGATCGCTCCACCCGCGCGACCATGATTTTCGCGCCGCCTTCCACGCTGCGATCGAGCGCGGAAGCGAACAGCCGCGCGGCATGGAGCGGCTGCAGCAGATCGTGGCTGGCCGCGGCAAGGAAGCGCGTCTTCTCCCGCGTCGATTCGGCCAGCAGGCGATTGGCTTCGGACAATTCCCGCGTGCGTTCGGCGACGCGGCTTTCCAGTTGTTCCAACGTGCGCCGCAGTTCACTCCGCACGCGGGCTTCCTCGGTGGTATCGGCAAAGGCGGTGACATAGCCGCCGCCCGGCATCGGTCCACCGGTGGACCGAATGACGCGCCCGTCGGGCCGCACGCGCTCCGAGGTGAACGTCCGCCGTGCGCGCAGATGCGCCAACCGCTTCTCCACTTCCTCGTCCGGCGTGCCCGCGAAATGGCCGCGCTCGACGTTGAAGCGGATCAGGTCGGCGATGGGCACGCCCACGCGCACCAGCCCCGGCGGGTAGTTGAACAGCTCGATATATTGCGTGTTCCACGCCACCAGATTGAGATCGGCATCGATGACGCTGATGCCCGAATGCAGGTTCTCGAACGTGGCCGCCAGCAGCGTGCGCGAGAAGCGGAGCGACTGGCTGCCTTCGTCGAGCAGCCGCGCGACGTCCTCGATGCTCATCTGCGCGCCGGCCAGCGCCGAGGCGACGAGCGTGCGCGCCGACGAGACGCCGACCACCCCGGCGATGAGGTCCTGCGCCCGTCGGGCCGTCAGCCGATCGACCGGCAGCGTCCGTCGATAAGCCGGGAACTCCTCTTCCGCCCGTTCCTCACCCGTGAAGCGACCGACCAGATCGGCCAGTTCGCCGATGTTGCGCACCGGCCGCGCGCCCCGCAACATGATCGGCAGGCGGCTTCCCGGATCGCGCCCCGCCGTTCCGGCAACAAGCACGATCAGGTTGGCCGCCATGCTCCACAGCACGCCATGCACCAGCGGGCTGGCATGGCCGATGCCAAGCAGGCGCAAGGGATCGGCCAACGTTCCGGCCAATGCGGTCATCCACGCTTCGGGCAGGACCTGCGGCATGGCCAGTGTCCACAGCCACAGCGCGAAGCCGGCGGCCAGGCTGGCGCGCCCGGCAACCGGATCGCGATCCTTGCCGAAAATCCCCAGCACGAAATGCGGGGTGAACTGCGCCATCGCCGCGAAAGCGACCAGCCCGATCGAGGCGAGCGAGCTGCGCGGCGACAGCATCAGCGCCCAGACCAGCGCCAGCGCGACGATGCCGACGATCGCCGAGCGCCGCACCACCATCATGCGCCGCCCCAGCACGCCGGCCGCATCGTCGGTCTCGCTGCGCAGGACGGCGGGGAAGATCAGGTCGTTCGAGACCATCGTCGCCAGCGCGGTGGCGTCCACGATGACCATGGCGCTGGCCGAACTGATCCCGCCGAGAAGCGCGATCGAGGTCAGCCAGTGCAGCCCGGCGGCATCGGGCAGCGCCAGCACGAACAGGTCGGGCGCGGCGGCGGGCGGCAAGGCCACAAGCCCCGCAAGCGCGATCGGCAGGACCAGCACCGCCATGCCGCCGACATAGGCCGCCACGCCCCACCGCGCACGCGGCAAATCATCGGGCTGCTGCGCTTCGGCCAGGCCCATGAAGAACTGGCGCGGCAGCACCACGATCGCCATCGCGGAAATCAGGCCAATCACCACGAATTCGAACGAGAGATGCGAGGGAGCGAAACGCGCCGCCGTTTCGTGCAATCCGATAGCGAACCGCTCCGGCGGCGCCTGCGCGATGACATAGACGGCGATCGCGCTCACCACGATCAGCGCCACCAGCTTGATGATCGATTCCAGCGCGATCGAGAACAACATGCCCTCGCTTCGCCCGGCGACTTCATACCGCCGCGCGCCGAACAGGATCGCGAAGGCGGCAAGCACGACCGACGCGGCAACCATCACCGGCACCGCGACGTCGCTGCCCGAAACGACCGCTATGGCACTGCCGATCGAGCGCAATTGCAGCGCGACATAGGGAATGATGCCCACCAGCGCGATCAGCGTGACCAGCCGCGCCATTCCGGGATCGTGCCCGAAGCGGGCGGCGATGAAATCCGAAATGGTGGTGGCCTTTTCCTCGTGCACCGCTTCGGCCAGCCGCCGCAGCAGGGCCGGGGCGAAAATCAGCAGCAGTGAAGGCGCGAGGTAGATCGGCAGGTAGTTCCACCCTTCGCGCACCGCGCTGCCGACCGCGCCATAGAACGTCCAGCTCGAACAATAGACGCCCAGCGCCAGCGTGTAGGCGACATGGCGCAGCGCCGGCCGGTTGCGCGCCGCTTCCGCGCGCGCTTCGACCAGGGCGGCAACGACGAACAGGATACCAATCAGTGCAAGCGCATAGAGCGCTGCCAACGTCAGGCTCATCCCTGGTGGCCTTTCGAGCTACTCACGCGTCCTTAGCAACAGTCGGACACATGGCAAGCGATGCCACGCTCAAAAGGACACGGGGTAGCTGGGGAAATCGATCAGGGAATCAGGGAAGAAGCCGGGTCGGTTCGCCCGCGGCGGCATCGGCTTCCTGCTTTGCCCTTTCGGCCGCGTCGGACCTCTCGGCGAAACGCATCACCACCAGCGTGCCTTCGAACAGGAACAGCAGCGGGATGGCGAGCATCAGCTGCGAAACGACATCAGGCGGGGTAATCACGGCAGCCAGCGCAGTGATCCCGACAATCACGTAGCGCCGCGCGGCCACCAGTTGCGCGCGCGTGACGATGCCCGCCCGGTTCAGCAGCATCAGCAGCACCGGCAACAGGAAGCTGATGCCGAACGCCAGGATGAACTGCATGACGAGGTTCAGGTAATCGCCCGTGCCCGGCAGCGCTTCCAGATGCAGCCCGCCCTTGTCGCCCTGAAAGCCGAGGAACCATTTGAAGGCCGTGGGCATGACGATGAAATAGGCGAGGCTGGCGCCAGCGGTAAACAGGATCGGCGTGGCGATCAGGAACGGCAGGAACGCCTTCTTTTCCCGCGCATAGAGCCCCGGTGCCACGAAGGCCCAGAGCTGGTTGGCGATGATCGGGAAGCTCAGCAGGAACGCGGCGAACAGCGAAACCTTCAGTTCCACGAAGAACGCTTCGTAGAGCTTGGTATAGATCAGCTTGCCCTGCCCGGGCGGAAACGCTTCCATCAGCGGACGCGCCAGCAGCGCGAAGATATCGTCCGCAAAATAGAAGCAGACCGCGAAGGTGGCTGCCAGCGCATAGACGCAGCGCAACAGCCGCGTGCGCAGCTCCAGCAGGTGATCCAGCAACGGCGCCTGGGTTTCGTCGATATCGCGAATCATAGCAGCCGGGGCGCGTCGGTTTGAGGTGCGGGAGCCGCTGGCGCGGGTTCGACCGGCGGCGTGGGCGCGTGCGCGGCCACTTCAGGGATCACGCCGGGCGCGGCGACCTGGTCGGCAGCGGCTTCAGGCGTCTGCCCTTCGGCGGCTTTCGTCGCGTCCTGCGCCATGATCGTGGCATTCTGTTCGCGCCACTTGCGCTCCATTTCCTCCATTTCCGCCTCGCGGATCATGGTTTCGATCCCCGCGCGAAAATGGTTGGAGACGCGGCGGATCTTGCCGATCCAGCGGCCTGCCGTGCGCAGGGCAAGCGGCAGGTCCTTGGGGCCGATCACCACGATGGCGACAATGGCCACCAGCAGCAGCTCTGACGGCGCTACGTCAAACATGGTTCAGATCGGGTCCGGTATCGGGGCTGTGTCAGGCGTTGCCCGAGGGTCCGTGCTGCTCCGCCGGAGCGGCAGTGGTCTGCGCAGACGGCGCCGGCGGCGTCGACTGCTGAAGCTGCGGCGGAGGCGCGGTTACCGGGCGATCGGTCTCTTCCGTCATACCTTGCTTGAAGCTTTTGATACCCTTGCCGAAATCGCCCATCATTTCGGAAATGCGACCACGCCCGAAAAGCACGAGAACGACCAGCGCGAGGATAATCAGGTGCGGTAGGGACAGGCTACCCATCGTAAAATCTCCTTCTCCGCTCCAGATAGGACATCTCGTGCGGAATCGCCAGTCAATCCAAGCCGTAAAGAGTCAATCAGGCCGCAAAGATTCGTCTTCGACGTCGGAAAAGGCCGGTTCGGCATCGGCCTGGTCCTCTTCATCATGCCCGGTCAAGGCCGCGAAAACGTCGTCCACCGGGTCAAGCAGGCCGGCGGCGCGCAATTCGTCGATCCCCGGCAGGTCCCGGCGCGATTCCAGACCGAAGTGCGCAAGGAAGCCGGGCGTCGTGGCATAGATCGTGGGCCGCCCCGGCACCTCGCGCCGGCCGGCGACGCGAATCCAGCCCGCTTCCAGCAGCACGTCCAGCGTGCCGCGCGATGTCTGCACACCCCGGATCGCCTCGATTTCGGCGCGGCTGACCGGCTCGTGATAGGCGATGATCGCCAACGCCTCGGTCGCGGCGCGCGACAGGCGGCGCACATCCTCGCGCTCCGTGCGCAGTAAATGGGCCAGATCGGCCGCCGTCTGGAAATGCCAGCAGCCGCCGCGTTGGACGAGTTCGATCCCGCGCCCGGCATAGTGCGCGACAAGCTGCTCCAGCGCGCCATCAACCCGCGCGCCGCCGAGATGGGCGGACAGTTGCTGGGGCGTCAGCGGCTCGCCCGCCGCGAACAGGGCCGCTTCCACGGCGCGAACGAGATCGTCGGGCGACCCTCCCCGGCCGTGGGCCAGGCCGTCCGCCCGATCCTCCGGCAGTTCTTCCCTCATGATTGCGCCGCCCGCAGCATCAGCGGCCCGAACATTTCGTCCTGCGCGATCTCGGCTCTCCCCTGCTTGGCCAGTTCCAGCGCCGCGACGAAGCTGGAGGCCAGCGCGGAACGGCGCAATTGCGGATCGGTCCAGGCGGGATCGCGCCGCGATGGCAGGAACGCGCGCAGGTCCATCCAGTCGACGGCCACGCCCAGCATCGTCGCCACCCGCGTAAGCGCGGATTCCAGCGTCATCACCGGGCGTTCGCGCACCATGTGGACCACCGGGGCGGTGCGCGCCTTCACCTGACCATAGGCCTGCATCAGCATGAACAGATCACACTCCCAGCGCCGCCCCTGATCGACATGCAGCCCTTCCGGCGCGCCGCGCGCAAACACGTCGCGCCCCAATCGGTCTCGAGCCATCAGCCGCGCTCCGGCCTCGCGCATCGCACCCAGCCGTTGCAGCCGCAATTGCAGACGCAGCGCCAGCTCCTCGGGCGATGGCTGGATTTCCGGATCGTCCGGCAACAGCAGCAGCGACTTGAGATAGGCGAGCCACGCCGCCATCACCAGGTAGTCCGCCGCCAGCTCCAGCTTCAGCGCCTCGGCCCGTTCGATGTAACCGAGGTACTGGTCCACCAGTTCGAGGATCGAAATCCGCCGGAGGTCCACCTTCTGCCGCCGGGCAAGATCCAGCAGCAGGTCGAGCGGCCCCTCCCAGCCGTCCAGCTCCAGATAGAGCGAGGCATCCTCGGTCGCCGCCGAGGCCACGCCATTCCACACCGCATCGCCATCGAACAACGAGGCGGGCGTGGCGGCGGCTTGTTCCATCAGGCGTCCGCCTCTGCCAGCGCGAGCAGAGCGTCGCGCTTGGCGACAAGGGCGGCATGGCGCTCCATCGGCGCGCCGGGGGCAAAATCGGCGGTGAAATCGGTCGTATCCCGCAGCGCGCGCGCCAGCCGGTCCCGCGCGATGGCGCTGATGGCCGGGGTGGCGCTGGCGATGCCGATCATGTCGTCCATCTTCGCCCAGCAGTTGAGCACCAGATCGCATCCGGCCGCGATGGCCCGGGCGGCGCGTTCGGGCACGCTGCCCGCCAGCGCTTCCATGTCGAGATCGTCGGTCATCAGCAGGCCGTCGAAACCGATGCGCTTGCGGATCACCTCGCCAATCACGAACGGCGATTGCGTGGCCGGGTTCTCCGCGTCCCAGGCGGTGTAGCGCACATGCGCGGTCATCCCGATCGTGGCGCTGGCCAGCGTGCGGAACGGCGCGAGATCGATCTCCAGCTCCTCGGCCGAAGCATCGACCGTGGGCATTTCCTTGTGGCTGTCCGCCGTGGCGCGGCCATGGCCCGGCATGTGCTTGACCACGCCGGCCAGCCCCGCGCGCGCCAGCCCGTCCAGCGCCGCGCGACCCAGCGCCGCCACCCGCAACGGCTCGGAACCATAGGCGCGATCGCCGATCACGTCGTGCGCGCCGGGCTGGCGCACATCGAGCAGGGGCAGCAGATCGACGCTGATCCCCGCTTCGGCCAGATCGAGGCCCAGCGCCTCGGCATTGGCGCGCGCCGCCTCGATCGCGGTGGCCGGTGCCACATCCCACAGCCGGTCGAACCGCTCGCCGGGCGGATAGGGCGGCCATACCGGCGGCTTCATTCGCGCCACGCGGCCGCCCTCTTGATCGATGCAGATCAGCGTGCGGTCGCGCCCGTGCAGCGCGCGCAATTCATCGGTCAGCGCCCGCAACTGCGCGCGATCGGCCACGTTGCGGCCGAACAACACGTAGCCGGCCGGATCGGCATCGCGAAAGAAGGCGCGCTCGTTATCGGTGAGAGTCAGACCCGAAAGGCCGAAGATCGCCGGAACCATGCGGCAGGATTCGGCCAAAACCCACCATTCCGCAAGGCTTGGCAGCCGGAATGGCGGGGAAAAACCGGATCAGCGCTTCACCTGGCACTTGAGGCCGCCGGCCTGCAACCGTCCGCACAGCGCGTTGGCCGCGCCCGCATCCCCCGCCAGCGCCTGCAGGCGATAGACCGTGCCGATATCCGCCTTGCCTTCGACCACGCGGTGATTGAGGCCCTTCAGCGCCTCGTGCTGGCCGGAAAGCTTGTTCCACGCGGCTTCGGCGGAAGAACTGCTGGAGAACGCACCGATCTGCACGCCCACGCCGCTCTCGGACGGAGCTGCCTGGGCCGTGGCGGGCTTGGGAGCATTGCCGCCGGGCGCGGCCGATGCGGAAGCCGTCGCAGCCGGCGCCGATCCGCCGGCAAGGTTGGCGGCGGGCCGTTCGCCCTCGCTGACCTTGAAGCTGGAATCGCCGGTGCCCTGGAACGTCTTGCCGCCCGGCTCCTTGGGCGCAATCTTGTACGGTTCGCGGCTGGCTTCGATCAGGCTGCCATCGGCGTTGGCGGCAGGGCCGCCCCGGTGCGTGGCCCAATAGACCCCGCCGAGAATTGCCGCGAGCAGTATCAGCCCGAGAACCGCGAAACCGATGAAGCGGCCGTTGCCCGGCTCCTCGTCATCGAATTCCACGTCGTCCGCGCCTTCGAGCCACGGCAACCGCTGTTCATCGCCCAGCGCCAGACGCGTGCCGGCGGCACCTTCAGCCGCATGATCCGCCGTTTCGAACGGCGTAGGCTGGGGAGAATGGTCCCCCTGCTCGTCGTGCCCGTGGTGTTCGTCGCGATCTTCGTCCGCCATGCTCACGTCGCTGATCCCTCACAATTCCTCGGCGGCTTCCACCCCCAGGATGGCAAGCCCGTTTCGCACAACCTGCCCGATTTGCGCCGCCAGGAAAAGGCGAGCCTCCGTCAACGCGGCTTCCTGTGCCACTATGAACCTTTTTTCGGGTCGATCATTGCCCAGGTTCCAGTAGGAATGGAACGCTGCCGCCAGATCGTAGAGGAAGAACGCCACCCGGTGCGGCTCGCGCGCGACGGCGGCCGCTTCCACCAGACGCGGGAACTGCGCGGCAAGCTTCACCAGCGCCAGTTCCTCCGGCCCCAGCCCGGCAAGATCGGCAGCGGACGGCGCGAAGCCCTCGGCCGCGCCCTTGCGCAGCGTCGAGCTGATCCGGGCGTGGCAATACTGCACATAGAACACCGGATTGTCCTTCGACGCTTCCACCACCCGGGCGAAATCGAAGTCCATCTGCGCATCAGGCTTGCGCGTCAGCATGGTGAAGCGCACCACGTCCTTGCCCACTTCGCGCACCACATCGGCCAGCGTGACGAACGTGCCCGCCCGCTTCGACATCTTCACCGGCTGGCCATCGCGCAGCAGCTGGACCATCTGCACCAGCTTCACCTCGAACGGGATCGGCTTGCCTTCCGCGCCGGTCAGCGCGGCGACGGCGGCCTTGATCCGCTTGACCGTGCCGGCATGGTCTGCGCCCCAGATGTCGACCAGCGCATCGGCCTTTTCCGCCTTCTGGAAATGGTAGGCGAGGTCCGCGCCGAAATAGGTCCAGCTCCCGTCGGACTTCTTGATCGGCCGGTCCTGATCGTCGCCGAACTTCGTCGAACGGAACAGCGGCAGTTCCACCGGTTCCCAGTCTTCCGGCGTCTTGCCCTTGGGCGCTTCGAGATGCCCGTCATAGACCAGATCGTGCGCGCGCAGCCAGGCTTCGGCGGCTTCGGGCTTGCCGGCCGCCTGCAGCTCCGCCTCCGACGAGAACAGGTCGTGATGGATGCCGAGCAGGGCGAGATCGTCCTTGATCATCACCAGCATGGCCGCCACCGCCTTCTGCCGGAACAGCGCGAGCCATTCGGCCTCGGGCGCGGCGGCGTAGCGATCGCCGAATTCCTCGGCCAGCGCCTTGCCCAAGGGCACCAGATAGTCGCCCGGATAGAGGCCTTCCGGAATCTCGCCCACGGCCTCGCCCAGCGCCTCGCGATAGCGGACGTGCGCGGACCGGGCGAGGACATCGACCTGCCCGCCGGCATCGTTGACGTAGTATTCCTTGATGACCTTGTGGCCGGCGACTTCGAGCAGGCTGGCCAGCGCATCGCCGACCACCGCGCCACGACAATGGCCCATGTGCATCGGCCCGGTGGGATTGGCGGAGACGTATTCGACGTTGACGATCTTGCCGCCGCCCAGCGTCGAACGGCCATAGGCCGCGCCCGCCGCCGCGATCAGCCGCAGTTCGTCAAGCCAGGCGCCGTCGGTCAGGCGCAGGTTGATGAAGCCCGGCCCGGCAATTTCCGCCGACGTCACGCGCGGCTCCTTTTCCAGCTCCGCCACCAGCGCGGCCGCCAGCGCGCGCGGGTTGGTGGCGGCCGGCTTGGCCAGCACCATCGCGGCGTTGGTCGCCAAATCGCCATGCGCGGGATCGCGCGGCGGCTCGCAGGTCACCGCGCCGCGCGGCAGGCCGGCGGGCAGCGTGCCGGCGGCTTCCAGCGCATCGAGCGCGGCGTCGATCACCCGGGCAAAGGCGGCGTGAAGATTGGCTTGAACATCGGACATCGGAAAAGGCTCACGAAAAACGGGCGATCGCCCCCGCAGGAACGGAGGCGATCATCATCCAGCGCCCCCTTTGCGGCGGCGCGGCGGTTTTGCAAGCCCGGCAATCGCCGCCGGACCCGCAACGAGCGTCATCGCGTGGCGTTGAACGTCAGCTGCTGGTCCGTCAGCTGGAAGCCGACGAGCAGTTCGAACGTGGCGCGCGCGATCGCGGCGCGCACGTCGGGCTGCGCCAGCGGATCGATCGCGGCATCGGCATCGCCCGCGCGCCGCTTGCGGCTGAGGCGGTTGCGAATCTCTTCCGGCAGTGTCGCCTGCGCGCGATCGACGTAGGATGCCGCCTTGGCATGGCCCGTGGCGCGGTCCTGCCCGTCGGCGAAATCGATGCTCACCGTGCCGACGCGCTTGGCAATCACGACGTTGCCGCCGCGCATCACGGACGAGAAGTAGGGCAGTTCGACATGGCGCGCGCCGCGTGTGTCGGAGCGGCGGGCCAGCACGTCGAAGGTCGCGACGGTATAAAGCTTTTCCGTCCCCTGATCGCAGGTGCTGCGCAGGTTGGTGATCGAGGCGGTCACGTCGAGCGCGCCCGAATCGGTCCGCTTGGGATCGGAGAACAACGTCACGTCACCGGCATATTCGGGAATCGCCACGCGCGGGCAAGGATCGCGCAGCGCCGTTACGCCCACGCTGTCATCAACCACCAGTTCGCCCTTGCTCTTGACGCAGCCGGAGAGCGTGCCCGCCAGCAAGGCGGCGCCGATCGCCGAACCGATGGCGACACCGGACTTCGAAACACGGCGGAAGATGGCGGTCATGAGCGCAGAAATCCTTAAAAGACGATGCCGCATCCGCGCGAACCGACAAGATGATCCACGGGGCAGCGCAATTCCTCTAGCCACGCCCGAACCTTTCGGCAATGCTCGGACTTTGAGAGGTTTCCGGAACGTGATGCCGCTGCTAATGCCCGCCCAATGAACGCCACCTTTCCAGACCAGGCCCGAAAGGCCCCCGTCGATGCCGCGGACGCCAAGGCCCCGCTCAAGCTGCTGATCGCGGCGCCGCGCGGCTTCTGCGCCGGTGTGGATCGCGCGATCGAGATCGTGGAACGTGCGATTACGCGCTATGGCGCGCCGGTCTATGTCCGGCACGAGATCGTCCACAACCGGTTCGTGGTGGACGGGCTGAAGGCCAAGGGCGCGATCTTCGTGGAAGAGCTGGACGAAGTGCCCGATGGCGCGCCGGTCGTGTTCTCGGCGCATGGCGTGCCCAAGGTGATTCCGGCGGAAGCCAATTCGCGCGGGCTGGACTGGCTCGACGCCACCTGTCCACTGGTGAGCAAGGTCCACCGGCAGGCCGAACGGCAGGTCGAGGCCGGACGCCACATCCTGTTCATCGGCCACCACGGCCACCCCGAAGTGATCGGCACGATGGGGCAGGTTCCCGACGGTGCGATCACGCTGGTCGAAACGGTCGAGGACGTGGCGCGGCTGGAGTTCCCGGACGAACTGCCGCTGTCGTTCCTGACCCAGACGACGCTTTCGGTGGACGATACCGCGGAAATCGTGACCGCGCTGCGCGCGCGCTTTCCGCGCATCGTCGGCCCGCGCGCCGAAGACATCTGCTATGCCACGTCCAACCGTCAGGCGGCCGTCAAGGCGATCGCGGACGCTTGCGACCTGATTCTGGTGATCGGCGCGCCCAACAGCTCCAATTCGCTGCGGTTGGCCGAAGTGGCCGAGCGGCAAGGCACGCGCGCCTTCCTGATCCAGCGCGCTTCGGAAATCGATCCGGCCTGGCTGGACGGCGTGACCACGCTGGGCCTGACCGCCGGCGCGTCCGCTCCGGAAATCCTGGTGCGCGAAGTGGTGGACCTGCTCTCCACGTGGCGCACAGTCACCGAGGAAACGGTGAAAGTGCGCGACGAGGAGAACATGGTGTTCAAGCTGCCCCGCCAGCTTGCCAGCTGAGAAGGCCGGACAATGGCGGTCTACACCCACCTCGATGCCGGGGCGATGGCCGATATCGTGGCCAGTTTCGACATCGGCCAGCTCGTTTCGGCCAAGGGCATCGCGGAAGGCGTCTCGAACAGCAACTGGCTGATCGAGACGACCGGCGCGGATGGAAAGGGCGCGCGCTTCATCCTGACGATGTACGAATTCCGCATCGAACTGGACGACCTGCCCTATTTCCTGTCGCTGCTCGATCACCTCGCGGGCAAGGGCTGCCCGGTGCCGCGCACGATCCACGCTCGCGACGGGCGGCTTTACCAGTTGCGCGACGCAAAGGCGCTGGCGTTGATCGAGTTCCTGCCCGGCGTTTCCGTGGCCGATCCCACCCCGGCGCAGGCCCGTGCCGTTGGCGCGGCTCTGGCGCAACTGCACCTTGCCGCCGCCGATTTCCCGCAGACGCGCGCGAACGGCATGGACCGCGCGGAATGGCAGCGCCTGCTGGACGCCTGCGGGCATGACGGCCTCACGTCCATCGATCCCGTTCTGGCCGATCTGGTGGAAGAGGCCCTGCCACGGCTCGCCGCGCAATGGCCCGAAGGCCTGCCCCGCTCGGTAATTCATGCCGACCTGTTCCCCGACAACGTGCTGATGCTGGGCGACAGGGTGACCGGTCTGATCGACTTCTACTTCGCCTGCAACGACACGACGGCCTACGACGTGGCGGTAACGCACGCCGCCTGGTGCTTCGACAACGCGGGCAAGGCGTTTCGCGCCGACATCTCCGCCGCGCTGCTCGATGGCTACGAGAGCGTGCGTCCTCTGCTGCCGGAAGAGCGCGCGGCCCTGCCGGTGCTGGCGCAAGGCGCGGCGATCCGCTTCACCGCCAGCCGCGCCTATGACTGGCTGAACACCCCGGCCGACGCGCTGGTGACGCGCAAGGACCCGATGGCCTTCGCCCGCCGGCTGGCTTTCTATGCCGATCCCGCCAACGCCGGGATCTTCGCGTGAAGCACGTCCAGATTTTCACCGACGGCGCGTGCAAGGGCAATCCCGGCAAGGGCGGCTGGGGCGCTCTGCTGCGCATGGGCGAGCACGAGAAGGAAATGGCCGGCTCCGAAAAGGAGACGACCAACAACCGCATGGAACTGATGGGTGCGATCAAGGCGCTGGAGGCGCTTACGCAGCCCTGCCAGGTGACGCTGCATACCGACAGCAAGTACGTGCTGGACGGCATCACCAAATGGGTCTTCGGCTGGCAGAAGAACGGCTGGAAGACCGCCGACAAGAAGCCGGTCAAGAACGATGACCTGTGGCGCGCGCTGGTCGCCGCCGCCCGGCCGCACAAGGTCGAATGGGTCTGGGTGAAAGGCCACGACGGCCACCCCGAGAACGAACGCGTGGATCGCCTGGCCAGCGACGCCGCGCAAGCCGCCTGAACGCGGCCGCGCGGCGCCCTTCGCCAGCTCAGCGGCGCTTATTCGACCGTGGTATCCTTCACCGGCGCGGCCGGCCCGTTCTTCTGGATCGATTCGATCGCGCTCTTCGCGCTCGCCTTGCTCGAATAGCCTTCGGTCCAGAAAATGGTTTCGCTGTTGTAGCAGAAATAGGCCACGAACTCGCCGGCCTTGTTCTTCCGGATTTCAAAACGATGCGCCATCACACCCGCTCCTTCGCGCTGGATCAGTCAGGATCAGCCCCCGCGCACGGGATAGCACGCGGCCCGGTGGCGCAAAGAGGCTATCGTCAATCGCCACCGGAATGGTGATTTTGCGGATGTCGGACCGTCAGGCAGCCATGACGAAGCGCGACGGGGCATAGCGCGCCCGGTCGATCCCCGCCGTCATCGCATCCGCCGGTTGCCCCAGCACGATCTGGGCGGCCAGCCGCGCCGCCGCCGGTGCGGTCTGGATGCCGAATCCGCCTTGCCCGGCGAACCAGAAGAACCCTTCGCGCAGCGGATCGAAGCCATAGACCGGCAGACGATCGGGCGCGAAGCTGCGCAGCCCCGCCCAGCGCCGCTCCAGCGCGGCGATGCGCCAGTCCACCACCTGCTCGAAACGATCAATGGCGACCGCCACATCCAGTTCCTCGGGCGCGGCATCGCACGGCACGTCGGGAATCTCGTCGTGCGGCGAAAGCCACAGCCGGCCCGCCTGCGGCTTGAAATAGAAGTCCCCGTTGATGCCCAGCGTCAGCGGCATGTCGGCCGACGCTTCGGGATCGGTGCGCAATTGCACGATCGTGCGCCGCAGCGGCAGGATTCCGACCGGGGCGGCACCGGCCAGCGTGGCCACCTCGTCCGCCCACGCGCCGGCGGCATTGACCACGATCGCCGCGCGCGCTGCTCCTGCACCCTGCCCTTCGCCCCAGACGACGCGCCAACCCGCCGCCTCGCGCTCCACCGCCGAAGCACGCGCGCGGACACGCAGGACGGTTCCGGCCCGGCGCCCGATGGCCAGGTAATGCTGGTGCAGCGCGGCCACGTCGATGTCCGAACAATCCGGCTCCCAGGTCGCGAACGCCCACTCCGGGCGCAGGCCGGGCACGCGCGCTTTCATCGCCGCGCGGCTTTGCCATTCGATATGGATGCCCATCGCGCCGAAGCTTTCGGCGTAGGCTTCGAGCTTGTGCCGGTCCTCGGCGGTGGCGATGCTCAGCGCTCCGCGCGGCGAAAGGAAGCCGTGCTGGCGCAGGTATCCGCCCGAGGCCATCGTCAGCGGAACGACTCCGGGGCCGCCGTAGGTTTCCTCCCAGAACGCCGCCGACCGGCCGGTGGTGTGATAGCCCGGCGCATCCTCCGCCTCGATCACCAGCACGCGGGCGTAAGGTGCAAGTTCGGCGGCAAGGCTGGCGCCGGCCATGCCCGCACCGATCACGGCAATGTCGAAAGTCTCGGTGGTCACGGGTTGCGGCAGAGTCCTGAAGTCAGCGTTCGATGGATCAACGGGCGATAGCCGGTGCCATGCGGTCGAGGAAATCGTCGATCGTCGCGATAACCCGGTCGCGCACGGGATCGGCCTCGCGCAGCAGTTCGTGGCGGCCTTCGCGTCCCCAGGTCACCAGTTGCGCGCGCGGCAACCGCGCTGCGGCCCGCGCGATCGCGCGGTAGCCCACCAGCGCGTCATGCCGCGCGCCGAGAATCAGCACCGGAAGGTCGACCGCCTCCAGCGCGCCCGGCTGCTCCATCCCGCGAATCGAGGCGACCGCCCGTTCCACCCAGCGCCAGGTTCCAGGCCCGATCGCCAGCGCGGGGCGCTGTTCCTTCCACCACAGTTCGTCCGCGTACCGGTCGGCATCGTGCGTCAGCAGGACATGACGGCCCGCCGGCGACGAGCCCGGCTTCTCGCTCGTCTTCCACGCCAGCCGCCCCGGATCGCCGATCCGGCACATGAAGCGCGCCAGCGCCTGGTGCAGCGCGGAAGGGCCGGGCGTGGTCAACCCCAGCATCGGCGCGCTGAGCACCACCGCCACCGGATCGATCCGCCGTTCCACGACGGCCCGCAACACCAGATGCCCGCCCATCGAATGGCCGACAATCACATGCGGCCCCGGCGTCTGGGCCCGCCAATCGGACCAGAACGCCGCCAGATCGTCTATCCAGACACCGAAATCGCTGACGTCGCCCGCCATGGGGTTGGCGCCGTGCCGCCCCGAAGCGCCCTGCCAGCGCCAGTCGGCCGCGGTTACGCGCCAGCCCTGCCGGTGCCAGTGGTCCAGCGTCTCGAGGTACTTTTCATAGAAATCCCCGCGTCCCGGCATGAACAGCAGCGATCCGCGAACGGCGGCGGCGTCTTCCGGGGCCGGCTGCCAATCGATGCGCCGGATGGCATGGCCGTCGCGCGCGGCCCACCATGCTTCCGTCGCCGCGGCGGGAATCGCTCTCCGATCGATGTTCACCGCCATGCAGGTCCGGTCCCCATCGGGCCAGAATCGGCGGAAATCCCCGCCGACTCTTGGTTACCGTTTGGTAAGTGGTTGTCGCGTAAGGCATAGCCCATGCAGGGCAATTTCATCGTTTACGGACTGGTCGGAGCCTTGGCAATCGCGCTGCTGGTTGCCGCTTTTACCGATATCCGTCGCCGCCAGATCGACAACTGGCTGAACGCCGCCATCGCGCTGGCCGCGCCCGCGTTCTGGTTCGCGATGGGCTGGCATGTCTGGCCGGATATCGCCGTTCAGATCGGCGTGGCGCTGTTAACCTTCGCCATCCTCGCCGGCCTGTTCGCATTGCGGGTCATGGGCGGCGGCGACGTCAAGCTGCTCGCCGCGCTGGCGCTCTGGATACCGGGCAAGCTGTTTCTGCAATTGCTGGTCATCATGGCGCTGACAGGCGGAATCCTGACGGTCGTGCTCGGCTGCTGGCACGTGATGCGGCGGCAGAAGGACAAGCTGAAAATCCCCTACGGCGTGGCGATCGCGGCCGGCGGACTGTGGATCATCGGCACTACCAACTGGGCCGCTTTGCAAGCCGTTTCGGCAGGATAGGCCAATTTTAACCAATTTCCCTGAAAAGGCGCAAATCCGGACAAGAGGGCGGGATAGAAGGCCATGGATAGAAAGAAGCTGTTTCTGCTGGTGGGGGCGCTGATCGTCGCGATCGGCACGGCCTTTGCGGCAAGGAGCCTGCTCTCAGGCGGCGCACCGACGCCGCAGGCCGAGGCTGCCGCGAAAATCGAAAGCGGCCCCAAGGTACTCGTCGCCAAGCGGGCGTTGCCGCTGGGCACGATCATCACCGCGGATGCGATCGGCTACCAGCCCTGGCCCAAGGATCTCGTGCAGGATGCCTATTTCGTCGAAGGCGAAGCGGACATGGCGAAAATGCTCGGCACCGTGGTGCGCCAGCCGATCACGGCGGGCGAACCGGTAACGCGCGGCTCGCTCGTCTCGCCGGGCGATCGCGGCTTCCTCGCCGCCGCGCTCGGGCCGGGCATGCGCGCCGTGACCATCGCGGTTTCGGACCACACCGCCGTCGCCGGCTTCGTCTTCCCCGGCGATCACATCGACCTTGTCCTGACGCAATCGGTCAAGGGCGCGGAAAATCAGGCCGCGCTGCAGACGTCGGAAACCATCCTCAAGAACCTGCGCGTGCTGGCGACCGACCAGTCGACCGAACAAGAAACCGTGGACGGCAAAACCCGCGTCCACACCTTCGGCACGGTGACGGTCGAAGTGACGCCCAAGATCGCGGAAAAGATCGCCGTCGCCCAGACGCTGGGCACGATCAGCCTCTCGCTCCGCTCGATCGCCGACAATTCGGCCGATCTGGAACAGGCGCTGGCATCGGGCCAGGTCAAGATCCCGGCGGGCGCCACCAAGGCCGACGAGGAAAAGCTGATCAAGCAGGCGATGCACCAGCCGGTCGAGAACGGTTCCAGCTTCGTCACCGGCGGCGACGTCTCGCGCTTCCAGCGCAGGACCATGCCATCGATGGTGCCGGCTGGCTTCGGAACGCACGGCATGGCCGCCGGCGCGCCCCCGATGGCCGCCCCGGCCGGAGCGCCGATCATCATCAACCGCGGCCCGATCGTCAGGATCACCCGCGGCAAGGACACCGAAACCGTCGCGGTAGGGGCAAACTGAGATGGATCAGCACATCCCCGCGCAGGCGAAAGGCAAGACCATGAAAGCCCGCATCACCTTCCCGCTGCTTCCGGCCGCGCTGCTTGTCACGCCGCTGGCCCTGGCAGGCGCACTGGACGCGGCAAGCGCCCAGAGCGTGACCAGCCCGGCACGCAGCATCGCCATCGCCATTGGCCGCGGTGAACTGATCACCCTGCCCGGCCGGATGTCGGACGTGTTCGTCGCCAACAACGACATCGCCGACGTGCAGGTGAAGGCCACGAATCAGCTCTACGTGTTCGGCAAGGCCGGCGGCGAGACCACCGTCTATGCCAGCAACGGCAAGGGCGACGTGATCTGGTCGGCCAATGTCCGTGTCGGCACCAACATCGACAGCGTGGACCAGATGCTCCATCTGGCGATGCCCGACGCCAAGATCTCGACGGCAACGATGAACAACACCGTGCTGCTGACCGGCACCGTCGGCGCGCCGGAAGACGCGGCCGAGGCGGAACGGCTGGTGAAGGCGTTCGTGGGTGAAAAGACCCAGGTCATCAGCCGCCTGAAGCTGGCGACTCCCTTGCAGGTCAACTTGCAGGTGCGCATCGCCGAAGTTAGCCGTTCGGTGGTCAAGTCGCTGACATCGAACATCACGTCGATCGACGGCACCGGCGGGTTCAAGTTCGGCATCGGCCAGGGATCGGCTGCTTCCACCTTCCATCCCGGCGCCCCGCTGGGTGTGGGTTCGAGCGTCAGCTACTATGGCGTCGATCCGTCGACCGGACAGGTCGCGCTGCTGCCGGGCACCACGGTTAACCCCGCGTCCACCGGCACCACGCTGGCGGCGGCGGGCAAGCTGTTCGGGCTGGGCATGCTGGCCAAGCTGGATGCGGCCGAAACGGTCGGCCTTGCGACCACGCTGGCGCAGCCCAACCTCACCACGATGTCGGGCGAGACCGCCGATTTCCTGGCGGGCGGCGAATTCCCGATCCCGATGAGCCAGGGCCTTGGCACGACCTCGGTCGAATACAAGCGCTATGGCGTGAGCCTGTCCTACACGCCGACGGTGCTCGCCAACGGCCGCATCTCGATGCGCGTGCGCCCGGAAGTGTCCGAGCTGTCCTCGCAGGGCGCCGTGCAGATTTCCGGCTTCACCATCCCCGGACTGACCGTGCGCCGCACGGAAACGACGGTGGAGCTGGGTTCGGGCCAGAGCTTCATGATCGCGGGCCTGATGAACAGCAACTCGCAGAACAACATCCAGAAGCTGCCCGGCGCCGGCGACATCCCGATCCTGGGCACGCTGTTCCGTTCGACAGGGTTCAAGCGCGGTGAGACCGAACTGGTGATCGTGGTCACCCCCTATCTGGTGAACCCGGTGGACGCGAACCAGATCAAGCTGCCGACCGACGGCTTCCAGACCGCCAACGAGGTCCAGCGCATCCTTGGCAACATGGAAAGCGACAGCGTCAGCGGCAAGCAGGGCCTGCATCCCACCGAAAAGCCGAGCACGGTGCAGTCCGGTTCGCAGGTCGGCGCGCTGGACAAGCCATCGGGTCCGTCCGCGACCGCCGACAAGGCCGCGCCCGAACCGCGCAACGCCCGTCGTTCCGGCAAGAGCGCCGAGGCGCCCGCCCCCGGCTTCAACATCAATTGAGAGAGGGACGACCGATGCCCGTAACTTCCAACCGCCCTGTCAGCGTCCGTCTCGCCGGGGCCGCCATCGCCCTTTCGCTTGGCCTTGCCCTTTCCGGCTGCGGCGGCATGCCGACCAACCGGTCGCTCGAAAGCGTTCACCAGCCCGTGGTGGAGCGCAACCTCTATACGTTCGACGTCAACACCCTGACGGGCGGCGGCGTTCCGGTTGCGGACCAGCGCCGTCTGGCCGACTGGTTCGAAACGCTGGGCCTGCGCTATGGCGACCGCGTTTCGGTGGACGATCCCGTCCAGTCGGGCGCGACGCGCACGGCGGTTGAGGCCGTGGCCGCGCGCTTCGGGCTGTTGCTGGCCGATACCGCGCCGGTGACCGAGGGCGTGGTGCCGGTGGGCATGGCGCGCGTGGTCATTACCCGCACCACCGCCAGCGTGCCCGGCTGCCCGGACTGGTCCGCCAAGTCGGATGCCAATTTCGGCAATGGCGCATCATCCAATTTCGGTTGCGCAACCAACGCCAACCTTGCCGCGATGGTGGCGGACAAGGAACACCTCGTCCACGGCGCAACCGGCACCGGCGATACGGTGGTGATGAGCTCGACCAAGGCGATCAGCACCTATCGCGACGCCAAGCCGACGGGCGGTGGTGGCACCACCGTCAAGCAGCAGTCGAGCCAGTCGGGAGTGAACTGAGCCATGAACGCGCCCTTCAAGAACGGCAATCGCGATACATTCGCCGCCTTCATGTGCGACGACGCGGCGCTGGATGTCCTGCGGTCGATCGTCGTCGACATGGGCTGGCAGCCTGAAAAGTGCAACAAGGGCGGCCTGCGCAACGCGATCCAGTCGCTCTCGATCACGGCCAGCCCGGCGATCCTGATGGTCGACCTTTCGGAAAGCGGCGATCCGCTGACCGACATCAACGCGCTGGCCGAAGTCTGCGAACCCGGCACGGTGGTGATCGCCGTCGGCCAGGTCAACGACGTGCGGCTCTATCGCGATCTGGTTGCCTCGGGCATCCAGGACTATCTGCTGAAGCCGCTGTCGCCCAACCAGGTCCGCGATGCGCTGGTTCAGGCCCAGGCGATCTTCGCCGCGCCCAAGACCAGCGATGCCGGTGCGATCAAGCGCCACATCTCGACCGCCGTGGTCGGCACGCGTGGCGGCGTCGGCGCGTCGACGATCGCAACCTCGCTGGCCTGGCTGTTCAGCTCCGACCAGAAGATGCCGACCGCGCTGCTCGATCTCGACGTTCACTTCGGCACCGCCGCGCTGACGCTCGATCTCGAACCGGGCCGTGGCCTGACCGACGCGATCGACAATCCCAGCCGTATCGACGGGCTGTTCATCGAGCGCGCGATGATCCGCGCGAACGACAATCTCGCGATCCTGTCCGCCGAAGCGCCGATCAATGCGCCGCTGATGACCGACGGGGCGGCCTTCGTGCAGTTGCAGGAGGAATTCCGCCACGCGTTCGAAATGACCGTGATCGACATGCCCCGCAACATGCTGATCAACTTCCCGCACCTGCTGGGGGAAGTGAACGTGGCGGTCGTGGCGACGGAACTGACGCTCGCCGGGGCGCGCGACGCGATCCGCCTGCTGTCCTGGCTGAAGGGCAACGCTCCCCACGCTCAGGCGCTCGTCGTGGTCAACAAGGTCCACGCCGGCATCGGCGAAATCAGCAAGACGGACTTCGAAGCCTCGATCGAACGCAAGATCGACTTCATGATCCCCTATGATGCCAAGGCCGCCGCCAACGCGGCCAAGCTGGGCCAGACGTTCGTGGGCGCCAACCGCAACATCAAGGCCACGGCGGTCATCGCCGAGATCGGCAAGGCGATCGTCAAAGCGGGCGATGATGCGGACATGAAACCCGTTGCCGCTGCCGCAGCGGGCAAGGCTTCGCTGCTGAGCAAGTTCGATCTGAAGAAGATGCTCGCGGCCAAGAAGGGCAAGGCGGCCGCCCCGGCCTCCTGATCCCGCCCCGGCCCTGGCGCACGACAATGAAGCCACCTTTCCGCCCCCGACAGGCCGGAAGGTGGCGGTTTGAGGTAAGAAACCGATGCCGATGAACACCCTGCCCCTGATCGTCGTCGTCTTCGGCGTGCTGGCGCTGTTCGGCATCGGCTATGCCCTCTTCCTGGGGCCTTCGCCCGCCAAGGAAAGCCAGCGCCGGCTTCAGGCCGTGCGTTTCCGCCATTCGGAAAGCGCTTCCGACAAGATGGAAGCGCAATACCGCAAGGCCGTGGCCGCACGGAAGCCAACCACCTATCGCATCGCCGGATCGGCATCGCGGTCCGAAGCCCTTGCGTTGCGCCTGCACCGCACGGGCAAGGGCTGGACGCTGACGCAGTACGTCTATGCCTCGATCGGGCTGGGCGTTGCCGTCATGGCGCTGGCCACGCTCAAGACCGGGGCACCCTTGCTGGGCCTGGGCGCCGGCATCCTTGTTGGTGCCGGCCTGCCCCACATGATCGTCAACCGCGCGATCAACAAGCGGACCAACGCCTTTGTCACCCGCTTTCCCGATGCGCTGGAACTGCTGGTGCGCGGCTTGCGCTCCGGCCTGCCGATCAGCGAAACGCTGACCGTCGTGGCGAACGAACTGCCCGGCCCGGTGGGCGAGGAATTCAAGCTGGTAACCGACCGCATCAAGGTGGGCCGGACGATGGACGAAGCGATGCAGGAAACCGGCGATCGGCTGGACCTTCCGGAATTCAACTTCTTCTGCATCACGCTGGCCATCCAGCGCGAAACCGGCGGCAACCTTGCCGAAACGCTGGCGAACCTGGCCGACGTGCTGCGCAAGCGCGCCCAGATGAAGCTCAAGATCAAGGCGATGAGCTCGGAATCCAAGGCTTCCGCCTATATCATCGGTTCGCTGCCGTTCATCGTGTTCGGGCTGATTTACTGGATCAACCCGGCCTACATGCTGAAATTCTTCACCGACGAACGCCTGATCGTCATCGGCCTGGGCGGCATGGTCTGGCTCAGCCTGGGCGGCTTCATCATGGCCAAGATGGTCAACTTCGAGATCTGAGCGAGGGAAACGCACACCATGGATGCCCCGCACGGCCCCACCCTCCTCGGCTTCGACGTCCTTGCCGTCGGCTCGATCCTCGCCGGCGTCGCCGCGGCGGCGGTGATGCTCGCCATCTACGCCGCGATCACGGTCAAGGACCCGATGGCCAAGCGCGTCAAGGCGCTGAACGAGCGCCGCGAACAGCTCAAGGCCGGTATCGTCACCTCCAACACGCGCAAGCGTGCGAGCATCGTCCACCGCAACGAGACGACCGATGTCATCCGCACGTTCCTCGAAAAGATGAGCGTGCTGCAGGATAGCCAGCTTGCGACCATCCAGCAGAAGCTCGCGCAGGGCGGCATCCGCAAGAAGGAATGGGCCGTCGCGGTCATCCTTGGCCGCATGATCGGACCGATCGTGCTGGGCCTGATCGCCGCGCTGGTGATCTACGGCATCAACTACTTCCCCGAATGGGGCAGCTTCAAGCGCTTCATGGCGTTCGCGGTCATCGTGATCCTGGGCTACAAGGGGCCTGACCTGTTCGTGCAGAACCTTATCGGCAAGCGCACCTCCGCAATCCGCAAGGGATTGCCTGACGCGCTGGACCTGCTGGTCATCTGCGCCGAAGCCGGCCTCACGGTCGATGCCGCATTCAATCGCGTGGCGCGCGAACTGGGCCGCGCCTATCCCGAACTGGGCGATGAATTCGCGCTGACCGCGATCGAACTGTCGTTCCTGACCGAGCGGCGGCAGGCCTTCGAGAACCTGGCCTATCGCGTGAACCTGGAATCGGTGAAGGGCGTGACCACCACGATGATCCAGACCGAGCGCTACGGCACGCCGCTGGCATCGGCGCTGCGTGTGCTGTCCGCCGAATTCCGCCACGAACGCATGATGCGCGCCGAGGAAAAGGCCGCGCGCCTGCCCGCGATCATGACCGTGCCGCTGATCCTGTTCATCCTGCCGACGCTGTTCATCGTGATCCTCGGGCCGGCGGCCTGTTCGATCAGCGACAACTTCATCAACCGCAAGTAGGCGCTCGCAGGCAACCGTCGTCCCAGCGCAAGCTGGGACCTCGTGAGGCTGGACCGGACCTGCCGAAGGTATTCCCGCAGCGGCCCGAGGTCCCAGCCTCCGCTGGGACGACGTGTCCTAAAACCGCGCGACCTGCTGCTCGATCGCGCCGAACACCGCACGGCCCTTGGCATCGCGCGCCTCGATCCGCAGCGTTTCCCCCACGGCGACCGGCACGACGCCGAGCGGCGCGGTGGCGACCAGCGTCCCCACGCACAGCCGCCGGGTGGTCGCCAGATGTGCGATCTGCGCGCCAAGATCGGACACGGCATCGCCGGCAAGCCGCTCGACCGGTTCGGCGCCGCGCTCGACCGAGAGCGGCAAGTGCAGCCGGCCGCCCTGCCATGCTTCGCCCAGACCGTCGGGCGTGACGAACACCGGCGAAAAATGGCGCGCCGCCAGTGCCGGCACGCCCTCTGCCCCGCGCAGCACGAGATCATCGACCAGCCCGACCAGCCTGATCCGCGCCAGCGCATCGGCGGCGGAAACGCCTTGCGGCACATCACCCGTTACCGCGACGATGCCGATCTCGATCTCGGCCGGCTGCCCGTTCCCCGGCAAAGTCAGCGGATCACGGCCGCCGCGCAGATCGTCGCTGGACGTCCGGTCCGCACCGGTGAACGCGGCAAAGGTACGGGGCAGCGGCGCGGCCGCCTCGCGCTCGTGAAACCGCTTGCGCGGGATCGCGCCATGTTCGAGTTCGATCGCCAGCGATTCCAGCACCGGAGCGTTGCGATCCCAGGAATCGAGCAGATCGCGCAAGGTTGGCACGATGTGGTCCGCATCCGCATACCAGGCCAGATCGTTGGAGACGATGATCAGTCTGCCGTCCCGGCCCTGTGGTAGCGACGTCAGCTTCATCTGCGTTCTCCCTCGATTACCCGCGCCGCCTTCAGCAGCTTGTCGAGCATCACGCGCAGACGTTGCGTCTCGCGCTCGGTGAGCGCGGAGAATATCCGCTCGTAGATTTCCTGCGCCTGCGGCCACAGACGATCGTACATGGCGCGGCCGGCTTCGGTAAGCACAAGATGATGCGACCGTCCGTCGGCAACGTTGGGGCTGCGGCTGACCAGCCCGCGATCTTCCAGCACCTTGCAGGCGCGGTTGACAGCCACCTTGTCCATCAGCGTCACGCGCACCAGTTCGCGCTGGGTCAGCGATCCCGCATCGCCCAGCACCGCCAGCACGCGCCATTCCGGGATCTTGAGGCCGAATTCGTTCTTGTATTCGCCGGAAATAAGATCGGTTACCGCATTGGCGGTAACAGCCATGCGATAGGGTATGAACTCATCGAGACGGGTCTGCTTTCCGGCCATAAGATCGCTTCACATGAAACCAACCTGACTCGCAAGCGAAACAATGTTGCCTGCGAAAAGGACGATGCCATTAATTCAAGCGAAGCCGGCCGGTCGCACGACATTTTCTTTAGGCGGGCATCGGCCCGCCTGCCTTGGTCCTTCCCGTGATCGCGCGTTTCAACGCGCCAGAATACCGGCCATGATGATGTCGATGGTATGTTCGCGATAGCGGTCGCGCAGTTCTTCGGTCAGCGTATCCTGATCGAAGCAGTGCCGCAGGACCAGTCGCGCGGAAAAGAAGCGGTCGGCCGCTCCGGTCAGCGTGAAGTAGAAAAGCTGCGCATCGATCGGCCGGAACACGCCGGCCTTCACGCCTTCATCGATCAGCCGTTCGTACGCGAGGTAGAGCGGCGTCAGGTATCGTTCGGCGATCCGCTTCGCTTCTGCATCGTCGCTGTCGCGGACCAGCCGCATCAGCAGCCGATTGAGATAGGGATAGGCATAGAACGTTTCGATGACCTTGGAGATATGGCGCCGAAGCTTGGCTTCGGGCGCCATGTCGTCCTTGGTCACCAGCGCATCGACACTGCGGACGATGGCTTCCATGTCCCGGTCCAGCAAGGCTTTGAGCAAACCGGCCTTGTTACCGAAATAGTATTTGACCAGGGCCGAGTTCAGCCCCGAGCGCAACGAAAGCTCGGACAGGGAAATGTCCACCAGATCGCCTTCGCGCATGATCGCGGAAGCCGTCTGGAGCAGCAGCTCGCGCGCGCCGGGCGTATCCATCGTGTCCTGTTTCCTGTTCGTCTCGGTCATTCCCAGTCCGGCTCGTCCCACCATGGATAAAAGGCGGGCATATCCGATGAAACGCGTCCGGGGTAGCGGGGAGCGCGTTTTTCAAGGAAACTAGCCACACCTTCCTGCGCATCGCTGCCGCGCGACAGCGTGTAGATGGCCCGGCTGTCGACGCGGTGCGCCGCCATCGGGTGGTCCGCCGCCGCATTGCGCCACAACATCGCGCGGGTCATGGCCACGGACACCGCGCTGGTATTATCGGCAATCTCGCGCGCGAGGCTCCTGGCTGCGTCGAGCAGTTCGCCGGGTTCGTGCAGCGACCGGACGAGGCCGCCGCGCAAAGCTTCCTCGGCATCGAACACGCGGCCGGTCATGGTCCATTCCAGCGCCTGGGGGAGCCCCACGATGCGCGGCAGGAACCAGCTCGAAGCCGCTTCGGGCACGATGCCGCGCCGCGCGAAAACGAGGCCAAAACGCGCCGTCCTCGACGCGAGCCTGATGTCCATCGGCAACTGCATGGTGACGCCCACGCCCACCGCCGCGCCATTCACGGCGGCAATGATCGGCTTCTTCGACCGGTAGAGCCGCAAGGTCAAAAGGCCACCACTGTCGCGCACCCGTGGGTCCGACAGGTCCGTGACCTGATCATCGCTGGAGAACGGCCCGCCCTTGCCATCCGGCGTTAGGTCCGCCCCCGCGCAGAAGGCGCGATCACCCGCCCCGGTGACGATCACGGCGCGCACCGCGTCATCGGCATCGGTGCGGTCGAACGCGTCGATGACTTCCTGCATCATCGTGCCTGTGAAGGCATTCATCTTCTCGGGTCGGTTGAGCGTCAGCGTGGCGATGCCCTCCGCGATATCGAGGAGGATCTGCGAATAGCCGGTCATCGTTCTCTCCCGGGGGTGGAAGGGCGCGTCCGTTGCCGCGCCCTTCCCGTGTTCTGGTATCAGCGCGGCGCCATGCGGATGGCGCCGTCGAGGCGCACGTCCTCGCCGTTGAAATAGCCTGTCTCGATCATGCAGAGCGCGAGGTTGGCGTATTCCTCGGGCATGCCGAGCCGCTTAGGGAACGGAACGGAGGCGGCCAGCGCATCCTTCACGTTCTGCGGCGCGGCCGCCAGCAGCGGCGTGTTGAAGATGCCCGGCAGGATCGTGTTGACGCGGATGCCTTCGCCCATGAGGTCGCGCGCGATCGGCAGGGTCATGCCGACGACGCCACCCTTCGAGGCCGAATAGGCCGCCTGGCCCATCTGGCCGTCTTCCGCGGCGACCGACGCGGTGTTGACGATCGCGCCGCGCTCACCAAACTCGTCACACGGATCAAGCGTCAGCATGCCGGCCGCCGACTTGGCGATGCAGCGGAACGTGCCGACCAGGTTGATCTGGATGATCCAGTTGAAGGCATCCATCGGGAAGTGCTTGACCTCGCCGGTTTCCTTCGAGCGGCTGGCGGTCTTGATCGCGTTGCCGGTGCCGGCGCAGTTGACGAGGATTCGTTCCTGGCCATGCGCCGCGCGCGCCTTGGCGAAACCGGCATCGACGCTTTCGTCCGACGTCACGTTCACTTCGCAGAACACGCCGCCGATTTCGGCCGCGACGGCTTCGCCCTTTTCCTTCTGCAGGTCGAAGATGGCGACCTTCACCCCCTTGGCGGCAAGCGCGCGGGCGGTGGCGGCGCCAAGACCGGATGCGCCGCCGGTAACGACGGCGGCAACGGTGTTATCAAGCTTCATGGTTCTCAGTCCTCTCCCGGAAAACGGTCACAGCGCCTCGACGATGGTGACGTTGGCGACGCCGCCGCCTTCGCACATCGTCTGCAGGCCATACTTCTTGCCCCGCGCGCGCAGCGCGTGGATCAGCGTCGACATCAGCTTGGTGCCCGATGCGCCGAGCGGGTGGCCCAGCGCGATCGCGCCGCCGTTGACATTGAGCTTTTCGGGGTCCGCGCCGGTATGCTTGAGCCAGGCGAGCGGCACCGAAGCGAAAGCCTCGTTCACTTCATAAAGGTCGATGTCGCCGATTTTCATGCCGGCGCGCTGGAGCGCGCGGTCGGTCGCGAAGAGCGGCTCTTCCAGCATGATAACGGGATCGCCAGCGGTCACGGTCAGGCTGTGAATGCGGGCGATGGGGGTCAGATTATAACGCTTGAGCGCCTCTTCCGAAACGACCAGCGCCGCGCTCGACCCGTCGCAGATCTGGCTGGAGGTGGCGGCGGTCAGCGAGCCTTCCGGGGAAAGCAGCTTCACGCCGGCGATGCTTTCCAGCGTCGCGTCGAAGCGGATGCCCTCGTCCACGGTGTGCAGCTGCTCGCCTTCGGGCGTTTCGATCGTGATCGGCACGATTTCGTTGGCGAAGGCATTGGCCTGCGTCGCCGCGATGGCCTTCTGGTGGCTGGCCAGCCCGAACCGGTCGAGATCGTCCTTGGTGAAACCGTGCTTCTGCACGATCATTTCCGCGCCCATGAACTGCGAGAACATGACGTTCGGGTACTTGGCCTCAAGGCCCGGCGACTTGTAGTGCCCCAGCCCCTCCTTCATGTGGAACGTGGCGTTCGAGCCCATCGGCACGCGGCTCATGCTTTCGACGCCAGCCGCGATCACCACGTCCTGCACGCCCGACATCACCGCCTGCGCCGCGAACTGGATCGCCTGTTGCGACGAACCGCACTGGCGGTCGATCGTCACCGCCGGGGTGGATTGCGGCAGCAGCTTCGAAGCGAGCACGGCATTGCGCCCCACCTGCATCGCCTGCTGCCCGGCCTGGGTGACGCAGCCCATGATGACATCGTCCACCGCAGCCGGATCGATGCCGGTGCGCGAAACGATCGCATCAAGACTTGCCGCCGCCAGATCGACCGGGTGAACCCCGGCGAGCCGGCCGCCACGCCGCCCCCCGGCCGTGCGAACCGCATCCACGATATAGGCCGTTGCCATGATCTTCCGACTCCTCTCGGGCAAATGGTTTAATCGAACGGTTAAACCGCGCGCGATCCACGGTCAAGCGCCCACACCGCAAGGTTCGCGATCCGTGGAAAGCACGCGGGCCTTTACCCGCAAGCCCTCTCGCCCCAAAGGAAAGGGGTGACTGCCCCCCTCTCTCTCGACGAAAGCGGATTCATCGCCGCGCTGCGCGCGCTGGCGCCCGATCCCGCGGCGCGCGGGCTGGCCGACGACGCCGCCGTGCTGGCGTTCGGCGGGGAGGCTCTGGTGCTGACGCACGACATGATGCTGGAAGGTGTGCACTGGCTGCCCACGCAGGACATGGCGGACGTGGCGTGGAAACTCGTCGCCACCAACCTGTCCGATCTTGCAGCCAAGGGCGCGGCGCCGGCGGGCGTTTTGCTGGGCTATATGCTTGGCCGCGATGACGCGCGGTTTCTGGCCGGCTTGCGCGAGGCGCTGGACGCTTTCGATGTGCCCTTGCTGGGAGGCGACACCGTGGCCGCGCCGGCAACGAATGCAGCCGGAAGGCGCGCGATCGGGCTGACCGCCATCGGCCGCGCCACGCATCGCCCGGTCCCGTCCCGCGCCGGCGCGAGGCCGGGCGATGGGCTGTGGCTGACCGGCCCCGTTGGCGTGGCCATGCTTGGTTTCGAGGCGCTGCAGGCAGGCGGCACCGCGACCGATACCGCAGCCTTCCGCCGTCCCGTGCCGCGCCTGGTCGAAGGCAAGGCGCTCGCACCGCTCGTCAGCGCCATGATGGACGTGTCGGACGGCCTGCTGATCGACAGCGCGCGCCTGGCCGAAGCCAGCGGCGTTACCATCGCGATCGATTCCGACGCGGTGCCGCTCCCCCCTGCCCTGCCCGCCGCGCGCGCCGCCGATGCTATGCGCTGGGGCGACGACTACGAACTGCTGTTCACGCTGCCGGGCGGCGTCACCCCGCCCTGCCCCGCGTGGCGCATCGGGTCTGCCGAGCCGCAAGCCCCGCATCCGCTGCTGGTGGACGGCACCCCTCCCGCCGGGCGGCTGGGCTATGTCCACGGCGCCCACGACAATTGATACAGGTCATCGTTTCGCTTGCGAGGCGCGAATAAACCTATAGCCTCCCCGCCCAACCCGCAACGACGGGCAACCGGACAGAAAGGCGCCGGATCAATAAGGGGGATGCTCTCGTGAACCTAGTAACAATTGCAATAGTGTTGGGGTTACTAGCCATCGTCTACGGCTTCGTGACCAGCCGTCAGGTGCTCGGCGCACCGGCGGGCAATGCCAGAATGCAGGAAATCGCCGCCGCCATCCAGGAAGGCGCGCAAGCCTATCTGAAGCGCCAGTACACCACCATCGCCATTGTCGGCGTTGTCGTCGCGGTGATCGTGGCGGGTTCGCTCGGCGCGGTATCGGCCGTCGGCTTCGTGCTTGGCGCGGTGCTTTCGGGCGCGGCGGGGTTCATCGGCATGAACGTGTCGGTCCGCTCGAACGTTCGCACCGCCGCCGCCGCGCAATCCGGGCTGCAGCAGGGCCTCACCCTTGCCTTCCGCGCCGGCGCCATCACCGGCATGCTGGTGGCGGGTCTGGCTCTCCTCGCGATCGCGGTATTCTTCTACTACCTCACCAGCATTGCCGGTGAAGCGGCCAACAGCCGCACCGTCGTCACCGCGCTCACCGCGCTGGCGCTCGGCGCCAGCCTCGTTTCGATCTTCGCCCGTCTGGGCGGCGGCATCTTCACCAAGGCCGCCGACGTCGGCGCCGACCTTGTCGGCAAGGTCGAGGCCGGTATTCCGGAGGACGATCCGCGCAACCCGGCGGTGATCGCCGACAACGTGGGCGACAACGTGGGCGACTGCGCCGGCATGGCCGCCGACCTGTTCGAAACCTATGTCGTCACTATCGGCGCGACCATGATCATGACCGCGCTGCTCGTGAAGAACGCGGCCAACCTCGACGCGCTCATGGCGATCCCGCTGCTGATCGGCGGCGTCTGCATCGTCACCTCGATCATCGGCACCTATTTCGTGAAGCTCGGCTCCTCGAACAACATCATGGGCGCCATGTACAAGGGCTTCTTCGTTACCGCCCTGCTCTCGGTTCCGGCGATCTGGTTCGCGCTGAGCCATGCGCTTGGCGGCGACATGGAGGCGGCTACCAGCTACCAGGCTTTCGGGCATGACTACAGCTTTACGGGCCGCACGTTGTTCTACGCGGGCTTCGTGGGTCTCGTCCTCACCGGCCTGATCATCTGGATCACCGAATACTACACCGGCACCAGCTACCGCCCGGTGAAGTCGATCGCCAAGGCCTCGGTAACCGGGCACGGCACCAACGTGATCCAGGGCCTGGCCATCTCGATGGAAGCCACTGCGCTTCCCGCGCTGGCGATCGTCGCCTCGATGATCATCACCTACAAGCTCGCCGGCCCGCTCGGCATCGCCTATGGCGCCACCGCCATGCTCGCGCTCGCCGGCATGGTCGTCGCGCTCGATGCCTATGGCCCGGTCACCGACAACGCCGGCGGCATCGCCGAAATGGCCGGGCTCGACGATTCGGTCCGCGAAAAGACCGACGCGCTCGATGCCGTGGGCAACACCACCAAGGCGGTCACCAAGGGTTACGCGATCGGCTCCGCCGGTCTCGCCGCGCTGGTGCTGTTCGCTGCCTACACCACCGACCTGCGCGAATTCTTCCCGAGCCTGAGCGTCGATTTCAGTCTCGAGAACCCTTACGTGATCGTCGGCCTGCTGCTGGGCGCGCTGCTGCCCTACCTGTTCGGCGCGATGGGCATGACCGCCGTCGGCCGCGCGGCCGGCGATGTCGTGGTCGATGTGCGCGACCAGTTCCGCGACAACCCGGGCATCATGGCCGGCACCTCGAAGCCCGACTATGCCCGCACCGTGGACCTCGTGACCAAGGCGGCGATCAAGGAAATGATCGTGCCTTCGCTGCTCCCGGTCCTTGCGCCGATCGTCGTCTATTTCGTGATCTCGTGGGTCGCGGGGCAGGAAAACGGCTTCGCGGCGCTGGGCGCCTTGCTTCTTGGCGTGATCGTCGGCGGCCTCTTCGTCGCCCTGTCGATGACATCGGGCGGCGGCGCGTGGGACAACGCCAAGAAGTACATCGAGGACGGCCACCACGGCGGCAAGGGATCGGAAGCGCACAAGGCCGCCGTCACGGGCGACACCGTGGGCGATCCCTACAAGGATACCGCCGGTCCGGCGGTCAATCCGATGATCAAGATCACCAACATCGTCGCGCTGCTGTTGCTTGCCGCGCTGGCAGGCCATAGCATGGTCTGATCATAACGTCCGGCCCGAGTCGGGGAGAAAGCGACCCCGCCCGTTCATTCGGGCGGGGTCATTTCATTTCGACGCGATCATTAACATAACTTTCGGTCCTTGCTGGTAGCCCGGACACGCGGTTTTGATTCCGCAGGCAGCCCAGGGCCAGAAGACCGTTTCGTGAGCGCGCAACCTTTCATCGAACGCCGATCCCGGCAGCGCCTTGCGCCAGTACCGGCAGATGCCGTCATCACGGGCGATTCCGCGCTGATCGTCGCGCCGTGGAACAGCTGGGTCGATGGCGAGGCGGTGCGGCGCTGGGATGTGCTGGCGCGCGATGCCTCGACGCCCAACCCGTTCTTCGAAAGCTGGTATCTGCTGCCTGCGCTGCGCCGGTTCGATCCCGCGGGCACGATCCGCATCGCCCGGCTGGAACGGGGCGGCGAACTGATCGGGCTGATGCCGCTGGCGCCTTCCTGGCGCTATGGCCGGTGGCCGCTGCCGCATCTGGCCAACTGGCTGCACCCCAACTGCTTCCTGGGCGCGCCCTTGGTCGCGCGCGGGAACGAGCTCTCATTCTGGTGCGCCTTGCTGGCCTGGGCCGATGCCAATGCAGGCCCGTCGCTGTTCCTGCACCTTGCGCTGCAACCGCTGGACAACGGCCTGACCGGCAGCCTCTACGCCATCGGCGCGGAACAGGGCAGGCGCATCGCGCTTGTGCATCGGGAAGAACGCGCGCTGCTCTGCTCCCGGCTGGCGCCCGACGATTACCTGCGGCGCGCGGTGCCGGGCAAGAAGCGCAAGGAATACCGCCGGCAACAGACCCGCCTGTCCGAACTGGGGGCGCTGGAGTTCCACCGCGAAGACGGAATCGAGCGGATCGCTTCGTGGGTCGAGCAATTCCTGAAGCTGGAAGCCGAAGGCTGGAAAGGCCGTTCGGGCAGCGCGCTGGCCTGCGCGCCACAAACCGAGCTGCTGTTCCGCGAAGCGATGAACGATGCCGCCCATCGGGGACTGCTCGAACGCCTGAGCCTCACCCTCGACGGGCAGCCAATCGCCATGCTGGCGAACTTCCTGGCGGCACCCGGAGCCTTCTCCTTCAAGACCGCCTTCGACGAACGCTATGCCCGTTTCTCGCCCGGCGTGCTGCTGCAACTGGAAAACCTGGCCATGCTGGAACGCGAAGAGATCGCGTGGTGCGACAGTTGCGCCGCGGCCGATCACCCGATGATCGATTCGCTGTGGATGGAACGCCGCTCGATCGGCCGCATTTCCATCGCGATCGGCGGAACAACCCGCCGCGCCGCGTTCGAACGGCTGGTGGCCATGGAACTCAACCGCAATCCCGCAGGCATCATCCCATGAAACCGGACCACGGATCCTTTGGCGAAAGCCGTCGCTTGCCCGTCTTCGCCGAGGAGGCCCGCGCCATCTTTGCGGCATCCTATCCCGAACAACCGCACAAGCTGACGCACCGGCTGGGCGATCATCCGCTGATGGCGCTGAACGCGCTGGCGACGCTGGCCGAAGCGCTGCCGGCGGCATCGGTCGAATACAACCGCGCGGACCTGCCCGTCGGGCTGAACGGCGCGAAGGCCGAAGGCAACGGCCTGGGCATCGGCGACACGATCCGCAACATCGCATCGACCGGCAGCTGGGCGGCGCTCAAGAACATCGAACAGGTGCCCGCCTATGGCGAACTGCTGGCAAGCCTGCTGGAAGAACTGCGCCCGACGATCGAGGCCCGCACCGGCGCGATGCTGAAGCCGCAGGGCTTCGTCTTCGTCACCAGCCCCGATGGAGTCACGCCCTATCACTTCGATCCAGAACACAACATCCTGCTGCACCTGATGGGCAACAAGGTGATGACGATGTTTCCGGCGGGCGATGCCTTCTACGCCCCCGACGAAACACACGAGACCTATCACACCGGCGGCGGGCGCGAACTCTACTGGCGCGACGAGCTGGCGGCAGGCGGCCGCGAATGGGCCCTGTCACCCGGCCAGGCGCTGTTCGTGCCGGTGATGGCGCCGCATTTCGTGCGCAACGGCCCCACGCCTTCGGTATCGCTGTCGATCACCTGGCGTTCCGAATGGAGCTTCGCCGAAGCCGATGCGCGCGCTTTCAACGGACTGCTGCGCAGGAATGGCCTGAATCCCCGTGCGCCCGGCCGGTGGCCCGCAAGCAACAGGGCCAAGGCATTCGGCTGGCGCCTTTATGCCAAGGCCAAGGGTTTGCGTTGACGTAAACGGCAGGCTCGCGCATGGGAGCGCGATGACCGACGCATCCCCTGCCCGCCAGCTTTCCGGCGAGGAACTTGTCAGCGGCCTGCTGCGCCTGCTCGACGTCGATGATCTGGGCGGCGACCGCTTCCTTGGCAGACGCAAGCCCGGCGGCGTCGGCCGCGTCTTCGGCGGACAGGTCATCGGTCAGGCGCTCGCAGCGGCGGAACGCACCGTGCCGGAGGATCGCCCGGTCCATTCGCTTCACGCCTATTTCCTGCGCGGCGGCAACGAGGACTACGAGATCGATTTCCGCGTCGAACGCGATCTCGATGGCGGCAGCTTCTCCAACCGCCGCATCGTCGCCAGCCAGCTTGGCAAGCCGATCCTGACCATGCTGGCCTCGTTCCACCGGCGCGAGCCAGGCGCGCGCCATGCCAGCCCGATGCCCGCCGTGCCCGCGCCCGAAGACCTGGCCAACGAACGCGAACTACGCCGCCGCCATCTCGACAAGTTGCCCAAGTCGCAGCAGGAATTCGTGCTGCGCCAGCGCCCGATCGACCTGCGGCCGGTAGAGCCCGAACGCTGGACCACGGCGAAGCGGATGGAACCGGTCGCGAACACCTGGTTCCGCAGCATGGCCGCCCTTCCGGACGATCCGAAGATTCACCGCGCGGTGCTGGCTTACGCCAGCGACATGACGCTGCTGGGCACCTGCACGCTTCCCCACGATCTGCGCTGGGACAAAGGCAACGTGATGAGCGCCAGCCTCGATCACGCCATCTGGTTCCACGACGATTTCCGCGCAGACGAATGGCTGCTCTATGCCTGCGACAGCCCGTGGGCGGACCATGCGCGCGGGTTCAACCGGGGCAGCATCTACACGCGCGACGGCCGGCTGGTCGCCAGCGTGGCGCAGGAAGGCATGATCCGGCCGATCGCGCCCAAGGCCTGACCCGGTACCGTCACGCACCATTCCACCAGCTGCCGCAACCGTTCGACGGGCATGCTTGACCCGCCGGAGCCTTGTGCGAGCATGGCGGGATGAAGCTGCCTTATCCCATCCTCGCCATGCTGGCATTTGCTCCGCTGCCCACCGGCGGTTCCGTCGCCATGGCAGAAGCCCCCACGCTATCGGGCTTTCCCGTCGACGTGGCGATACCGAAAGCCCCGGCGCCGGTGCTGACCGATGGCCGCGCGCGGCTGCTTTACGAACTGCGCATCACCAACTTTCACACGGCACCGATCGATCTGGCGGCACTGGACCTGCTCGACGATGCGGGAACGGTACTGGCCCACTATGCGCCCGCCGATCTGGCCGCGATGACCGGCGCGGTCGGCCCGGAAGCCGCGCCCGGCACCGAACGCACGCTGGCCGGCGGGCGGACCGGCGTGGTGTTCATCGATCTTGCGCTCCCCACCGGCGCAAAAGTACCGGCGCACCTGGGCCATCGCCTGACGTGCTCGCTGACACTGCCCGATGGAAAGACGATCGAACGGTCGCTGAACGGCCCCACGACCACGGTCGGCGCGCCAGCCCCGGTAATCGCCCCGCCGCTTACCGGTGCCGGCTGGCTGGCCGCGAACGGTCTGGCCGCGCCCGACCACCGGCGTTCGTGGAACGCGATCAACGGACGCGCGCATCTGGCGCAGCGCTTCGCGATCGACTGGGTCCGGCTCGACCGCAAGGGCCGTTTCATCGTGGGCGATCCCGGCCGCAACGAAAGCTATCCGGGCTACGGCGCGCCCGTGCTTGCGGTGGCGGATGCCAGGGTGGTCTCGATCATCAACGATCTGCCGGAAAACGCCGGCGCCAACCCGCAGGAAGGTCGCCGTCCGACGGTGGAGACGATCAGCGGCAACACCGTGATCCTGGACCTGGGGAGCGGCACTTTCGCGCTCTACGGCCACCTTCAGCCGGGCAGCGTTCTCGTCCATCCGGGAGAGGCGGTGCATACCGGGCAGGTTCTCGCCAAGCTGGGCAATTCGGGCAATTCCGATGCGCCGCATCTGCATTTCCAGCTGATGGACGCGCCGTCCGCGCTCGGGGCGGAAGGCCTGCCCTATGCCATTGCCCGTTTCACCATGGCAGGCGTGGCCAGCGATCCGGCCGTGCTGGATGGAAAGGCCGCATGGAAAGCATCGGGCCTGCCCCAAGCCGTTGCCGCCGAATTTCCCGACAACAACGCCGTCGTCAGCTTTCCCTGAACCCCGATTATCCGTTCGGATGGTAGAAATCGTACACGGTCTGCGCCACCGCTGAACTGACCCCCGGCGCGCGCTGCAAGTCCTCCAGGCTGGCCGCGCGCACCTTTCCCGCCGTGCCGAAGTGCAGCAGCAGCGCCCGCTTGCGCGCCGGGCCAATGCCCGGAATTTCATCGAGCGGGCTGGCCGTGATCGCACGGCTGCGCTTTTCGCGGTGCGCGCCGATGGCAAAGCGGTGCACCTCGTCGCGCAGGCGCTGCAGGTGGAACAGCACCGGCGAATTGACGGGCAGCGTCTTCTCCCGCCCGTCCGGGAAATGGAACACTTCGCGCCCTTCGCGGCCGTGATGCGGCCCCTTGGCGATGGCGATCAGCGGCACGTCGTCGATGCCGAGTTCCTCCAGAGTCTCGCGCACCGCGCTCATCTGGCCCTTGCCGCCGTCGATCAGCACGAGATCGGGCCAGACGCCGCTTTCGCGATCCGGGTCTTCCTCCTGCGCGCGGGTGAACCGGCGGCGGAACACCTCGCGCATCATCGCGAAATCGTCGTTGGATTGCGCCGCCTTGATGTTCCATTTGCGGTACTGGCTGTTAAGGAACCCGTCCGGCCCCGCCACGACCATCGCCCCCAGCGCGTTCGTGCCCTGGATATGGCTGTTGTCGTAGATCTCGATGCGCTGCGGCACTTCGGGCAGTTCCAGGAACTCGGCCATCTCGCGGTTGACCTTCGCCTTGGTGCCGGTTTCGGCCAGACGCCGCTCCAGCGCTTCCACCGCGTTGCGACTGGCCTGCTCCATCAGCCGCCGCCGGTCGCCCCTTTGCGGCACCGAAATCTCGACCTTGCCGCCGGCCGCCTCCTGCAAGGCCTCCGCCAGCAGATCGGCTTCCGGCAGCGCCCGGTCGACCAGGATCAGGCGCGGCGGCGGCACTTCCTCGTAGAACTGGGCAAGGAAGCTGGTGAGCACCTCGGCTTCCTCCAGCCCTTCGGTATGGCTGGGGAAGAACGCGCGGTGGCCCCAGTTCTGCCCGCCCCGGATGAAGAAGGCCTGGATGCCGATATGCCCGCCCTTCGCCGCCATGGCGAAGACATCGGCATTGCCCACGCCTTCGGCATTGATCGCCTGGCTGCCCTGGATGAACGTGGCCGCGCGCAAGCGGTCGCGCAGCATCGCCGCGCGTTCGAAGTCGAGCGCTTCCGAAGCCTGCGCCATCTGCCCTTCGATCTCGCGCTGCACGGCGGACGACTTCCCCCCCAGGAAATCGCGCGCCTGGCGCACCAGATCAGCATAGTCGTCCTCGCTGATCCGGCCGACGCAGGGCGCCGAACAGCGCCGGATCTGGTAAAGCAGGCACGGCCGGTCGCGCCGTGCCATGAAGCCATCGTTGCACGAGCGCAGCAGGAACAGCTTCTGCAACGCGTTGATCGTGGTGTTGACCGATCCGGCGCTCGCGAAGGGGCCATAGTAGTTCCCCTTCGCCTTGCGCGCGCCGCGATGCTTCATGATGCGCGGAAACGCATGGTCGGTGCGCAGCAGGATGAACGGAAACGATTTATCGTCGCGCAACAGCACGTTGTACGGTGGGCGGAAGCGCTTGATCAGTTGCGCTTCCAGCAGCAACGCCTCGGCTTCGGAATTGGTCGTGACGATGGTCATCGACCGGGTCTGGCTCACCATGCGCCGCAGGCGGTTGGGCAGGCGTTCCACCTGGGTATAGTTGGTGACGCGGTTTCGCAGCACCCGGGCCTTGCCCACATAGAGCACGTCCCCGCGCGCATCGTGCATGCGATAGACGCCGGGCTTGGCGGGCAGCGTGCGCACCACCTCGCGAATGGTCTCCACGCCCTTGTCGATATCCGGCTGGTCCGACCCGCGCAGCGCGTAGGTCGCCTTGTCCTCGTTAAAGCGTTGGGACGATTGCCGGTCAGGGGGAACGGAGCCGCGGGCCATGGTGGTCCAGATAAGCGCTGTCCGCCGCTTTGGGGAGATGCCTGCCGCTGCGCGCGGTGGACAAAACGGGCACATCCACCCGCACCGCCTGACGGCGTCGGCATGGGCTTCCCTTTTTGCTCGCGGGACGCTATGGGCGCGCCGCGCGGGACTGTTTCCGACAAGCTTGCGACACACGCAACCAAGCGAAAAGGCATCCGAAAGCGCCGATGGCGAAAGAAGAACTCCTCGAAATGCGCGGCACGGTGGTGGAACTGCTGCCGAACGCGATGTTCCGCGTGCGCCTCGAAAACGATCACGAGATCCTGGGCCACACCGCCGGCAAGATGCGCAAGAACCGCATCCGCGTGCTGGTGGGCGACGAAGTGCTCGTGGAACTGACGCCCTATGACCTGACCAAGGGCCGGATCACCTACCGCTTCATGCCCGGCCGGGGCGGCCCCGGCCCCTACTGATGGCCGGCGTACCGACGCCGCCTTCCCCGCTGCCACCCCTGGTCCTGGCCTCTGCCAGCCCGCGCCGCCTCGAACTGCTGGCACGGCTGGGCGTGACGCCCGACAGGGTGCTCGCCACCGACATCGACGAAACTCCGGCCAAGGGCGAATTGCCCCGCCCCCACGCGGTCCGCCTCGCCGCGGAAAAGGCGCGCGCCGCCGCAGCGCTGGCGCCCGGCGCGCTGGTGCTGGCGGGCGATACCGTGGTGGGCGCGGGGCGACGCATCCTGCCCAAGGCGGAAGACGAAGCCACGGCGCGCGCCTGCCTGGCGCTGCTCTCCGGCCGCCGCCATCGCGTGTTCTCGGCCGTCGCCGCCGTCACGCCCGACGGAACCCTGCACGAGGCGCTGAGCGAGACGATCGTCCGCTTCAAGCGCTTCACGCAGGAAGAAACCGACGGCTACATCGCGAGCGGCGAATGGCGCGGCAAGGCGGGCGGCTATGCCATCCAGGGCAGCGCGGAAGGGCTATGCCTGTGGCTTTCCGGCAGCCATTCCGGCGTGATGGGCCTGCCGCTCTACGAAACCCGCCTCCTGCTGCGCCGCGCGGGCTTTCCGCTTGGCTGAATGGTTGCACGAGGCCGGGATCGGCGAAGAACGCGCGATCCTTGTGGAACGGGGCGAAATCATCGCCGCGCGCGTCGACTGGGGCGAAACGCTGCGCCCCGGCTTCATCGGACCAGCGCAAATCGTGGTGAAGCATAAGGGCACCCGACGCGGCATCGCGCGGTTCACCGATGACGGAGAGGCGCTGGTGGACGGCCTCGATCCCGCCATCACGGAAGGGGCAACCCTGCTGCTGCGCGTGACCCGCGCCGCGATCGCGGAAAAGGGCCGCACTAAGCTGCCGCAAGCACGCCCCGCCCCGCCCGAAAGCCTGCCCAGCCCCGCTCCCGGCCTTCTCGCGGAACTGCGCGTGGGCCCCCTTCCCGTCCGCTCGCTGCCGATCACCGACCGTTCCTTCGACGAAGCGGGCTGGCACGAACTGGTGGAACAAGCGCAGGGCGGCGAGATCGCCTTTCCCGGCGGCAGCCTCCTCGTCAGCCCCACCCCGGCGATGACGCTGATCGACATCGACGGCACGCTGCCCCCACCGCTGCTGGCGCGCGCCGCCGTCCCCGCGATTGCCCGTGCGCTGACGCGGCTGGACATCGGTGGATCGATCGGCATCGACTTCCCGACGCTGGCGGATCGGAAGGACCGCCTTGCCGTGGACGCCGCTCTCACCGAAGCGCTGGCCGGGTGGAAGGGCGAACGCACCGCCATGAACGGCTTCGGCTTCGTCCAGCTCGTCGCGCGGCTCGAACGGCCCTCGCTGGTCGCGCGCTTCGCCCGGTACCGCACGGGCGCCGCCCTGCGCGCCCTGCTGCGCCAGGCGGAAAGGGTCCTCGATCCCGGCGTGCTGCTGCTGACCGCCGCTCCGACGCTCCGAAGGGCCATGCCGGCGGAATGGGAAGCCGAACTGGTCCGCCGCACCGGCCGCATCGTGCGCTGGCAGGAAGACGCGGGCCTTGCTCTCGACGGCGGATTCGCGCAGGCAGTCGCGGCATGACCCTCAAACCCTCTCCCCGCGCAAACGGGCAACGGCGTTGTCCGATCTGCGGCAAGCCCCGCGTGGAAGCCCACGCGCCGTTCTGTTCCACCCGCTGCCGCGATCGCGATCTGGTGCAATGGCTGGACGATGGGTATGCCCTGCCCGGCCCGGCGGCCGATCCCGATACGCAGGATTGAACCGCCACCGCCGGCGTTCGGCAGATAGCGGTGAAAAGTGCAAATCAGGGCTGGACAAGCCAGCCGCGCTTCGCCATAGGCGCGCTTCCATTCGCCAGACACCCTCTCAAGGGAAAGTCCGCAGCGATGCCCGGGTAGCTCAGTTGGTAGAGCACGTGACTGAAAATCACGGTGTCGGCGGTTCGACTCCGTCCCCGGGCACCATCGCCTCCCGCGCTTGTCCGCAAACCTCCAGACTCGGCTGAACTTTCAGGGCTTTGACAGCACCAGAGCGCACTGATGCGTGTCGTGATCGAACTCGCCAGGCGGCGGGCGACGCCGCTCTTGGGACACACTAATCGCGTGCGAAACCTAAGGTAGAGGGATGGTTTCGTCGATCGTGACAAGGCCCTGTCCTTCGGCCGCGATGGCCGCCGCGACCGAAGGCCGCCGGCCGACAAGGCGAAGCAGCGCGGCGATGCGGGGAAAGGGCGCCAGGGAAATTTTGAAATACCGCGTCCAGCTGGCGATCACGAAGAAATAGGCATCCGCGGCGGTAAACGTTGTCCCGGTAAGAAAGGGGCCAACCAGATCGCGCTCGGCCTGCGCAAGGCGGCCCTCGATCCGCTCCAGCGCAACGGCGCGCGCGCGTTCGTCAAGCGGCCAGCGCAGCGGTACGAAGCTCTTGTGCAATTCGGCGGCAATGAAGCTCTGCCATTCGAGCACCCGGTAGCGCTCCATCGTGCCGACCGCGGGAAGAAGATCGTCGCGGCCGAACCGCTCGCACAGGTATTGGGCGATCACGATGTTCTCGGTCAGCCATGTATCGTCTTCAAGCAGGAGCAGCGGCACCATCCCGCGCGGGGCGACGGTGCGATAGTCCGAACCGTCCGGTCGGCGCTTCTGCGATACGTCGACCACTTCAAGCTCGAATGGCGCGCCGATTTCCCGCAGCAGGATATGGACGGAGAGCGAACTTGCGCCGGGATGGGTAAACAGCTTCATCGCGGGCTTCGCTTTCGTTGCAGCAGTGCCGGTCCGGCATTCGGCACATGTATCAAGGCAGGGCGATCGTTCTCACTGCTCTCGCAGTTCCTGCACGTTCGCCGCGGTCAGATTCGAAGCCTGCGTACCGAACCGGGCGGTGACGTAGTTGGCAACCGCCGCGATCTCCGCATCCGAATAGGCGACATGGAAGGCCGGCATGTAGGGACCGGGCGAATGCGCCGAACCGCCTCCGTTCAGCACCATCAGCGCGACATTGTTGCCGGTGCGATCGTTGACGGCGCGGATACCGGTCAACTGCTGGAAAGGACTGACGGCTCCCTTGCCGCTCCACGCGTGGCAACTGACGCAAGCCTGCTCGAACACGCGCTTGCCGTGAGGATTGCCCGTCGGGCCTTGCGAAGCGACGGAAGCGGCCGGGCCGGCCATCGCGGGCAAGCCGGAGCTGCGAATGGACGGAACGGTGCGCAGATAGGCCGCGATCGCGGCAACGTCCGAGGGTGTCAGCCGCCCGGTGCTCAATTCCACGACCTCGGCCATCGGGCCAGAGGCGACACCGCGTTGCGGCGCGTGTCCGCGCGCCAGATAGCTGACAAGGTCGTCCGACGACCATGCCCCGATGCCGCTGACCTGGTCGGTGGTGATATTGTAGGCGTTCCAGCCTTCGGCGGCACCGCCGGCGAACTTCTGCCGGGTGTTCATGGCCTGCATCAGCGTGCGCGGCGTGTGGCATTCGCCGCAATGACCGGCCGCTTCGACCAGATAGGCACCGCGGTTCCACTGGGCATCGCGATCGGCGACCGGCCGGAACACCGGTTCGCGGTTGAACAGGGCTCCCCAGATCGCCATCAGCCAGCGCTGGTTGAAGGGGAAGCTAAAAGTGTTGGGCAAGTTTGCCTGCCGCACCGGCGCCAGACTGGCAAGATAGCGACGGATCGCCAGCACATCGTCATCGGTCAGCATGGCATAGGATGCGTAGGGGAACGCCGGGTAGAGCCGCTGGCCATCGCGGCCGATGCCCTTGTGCACGGCGCGCACGAATTCGGCATCGCTCCAGGCCCCGATACCGGTCTCCCGGTCCGGCGTGATGTTGGGGGTGTAGATCGTGCCGAACGGCAGCTTGAACGCACGCCCGCCGGCAAACGGCTTGCCCCCCTTGGCGGTGTGGCAGGCCTGACAATCGGCTGCCTCGGTCAGATAGCGGCCCTTCGTGAGCGGATCGGCCGACGCCAGTTCGGGCGGAACCCCGGTGGGCGACCGTCCGCGGTAGGTGGCCAGATCGACCTGACGGCCGCCCGCGAACGCCAGCGGGCCAGGCAAGGCCACTTGCCACCAGGCAAGTCCTCCCGCGATGGCAACCGCCGCAATGGCGCCAAGGAAGATCGTTTTGCGGGTGACTTTCATCGCCAGGCGCTCTTGCTTAGCAGGGAGGGATCGACCGGCATCCGGCTGAGCTGGATGCCCGTTGCTGCGTAGATGGCGTTGTTGAGCGCGCCCTGCACGGTGACCGTGCCAGGTTCGCCGATCCCGCCGGGCGCCTCGGCGCTGGGGACGATATGGACCTCGATCTGCGGCATCTCGTCGATGCGAACGACGCGGTAATCGTGGAAATTGCTTTCCTGCGTCCGCCCGTTCGCCAGGGTGATCTGGCCATAGAGCGCGGCGGAAAGGCCAAATACCATGCCGCCCTGTATCTGCGACACGATGCCGTCCGGATTGACGGGGGATCCGCAATCCACCGCCGTGGTCAGCCGCTTGACAGTCACCGCCCCGTCCTCGGCCACGACGACTTCGGCCACGGTGCAAAGATACGTACCGAACACGTATTGCAGATTGATGCCACGCCCCGCGCCGGCCGGCAGCGGCGTGCCCCAGCCCGCTTTCTGCGCGGCAAGATCGAGCACCGCGCGGGCGCGCTGATGTTTGCCGATCAGGTTGCGGCGAAAAGCCAGCGGGTCCTGCCCCGCTTCGCGCGCCACGCGGTCGATGAAGCTTTCGGTGGCGAACACGTTCATGTTCGGTCCGACACCGCGCCAGAACGCGGTGTTCACGCCGCGTGGTTCGTGGCGTACCCAGTCCACGAGCAGCGCGGGCATGTCATAGGGCGTCTCGGCCGCGCCATCGACGGCATCGCTATCAATTTTGCCGTCGTAGGCGGGCGGCAGCCAGCGCGCGACCACGCTGGGGCCGACAACGCGATGCGACCAGGCCTCGACCCGGCCGTTCGCGATCCTGGCCTTGAGCCACGCGCCGTAAACCGAGCGATAGGGCGCCCGCGCGATATCCTCTTCCCGGCTCCAGACCACCTTTACGGGGCCATCGACATGCTTGGCGATACGCACGGCCTTGCGGACCCCGTCCACCTCCAGGCGCCGGCCGAAGCCGCCACCGATAAGATGGTTATGGACCGTCACCTGATCCGGACTCAGACCTGCCTCTTGCGCGGCAGCCCGCTGCGTCATCGTCATGACCTGCGTGCCAACCCAAACCTCGCATTTTCCGGACGTGAGGTGCACGGTGCAGTTCATCGGCTCCATCGGGGCATGGGCCAGGAGGGGCAAGGCGTAGTGCGCCTCGATCACGCCATCGCCCGACAATTTCGCCGCTGCGCCGGTATCCAGCGCGACGTGGGCCTCGGCTTGCGAAGCCTTGTCGAGGTCGGCCCACAAGTCGGCGCTACCCAGCGCGGCGTTGGGGCCATCGTTCCAGGTGATGTCCATCGCCGCCAGCGCGCGCATCGCCGCCCAGCTGGTTTCGGCCACCACCGCGACCATGTCATCAAGCACGATCACCTGTTGCACCCCGGGCAGAGCCTTGGCCTGGCGATCATCGACCCGCACGACCTTCCCGCCCACCACCGGAGCGCAGGCCAGCGACGCGAACCGCACGCCTTCGGGCATCGCGTCGATACCATAGCGGAGCGAGCCATCGACCTTGTGCGGGGTATCGAGCCGTCGCTGCGAATGGCCGATAAGGCGGAAGGTTTCTGGCGACTTGAGCGGCGGATCGGCCGGAACCGGCTCGCGCGCGGCCTGTGCGGCCAGCGCGCCATAGGCAAGGCGTCGACCGCTGGGCTGGTGAACGACTTCACCGGGTTCGGTGCGGCATTCCGCCGCCGGCACATGCCATTGCCGCGCGGCCGCTGCGATCAGCATGGCACGGGCGCTGGCGCCAGCCTTGCGCATGACCGGCCAATAGCCGCGCACCGATGTCGAACCGCCGGTGGCCTGCACCTTGAAAATGGGATTGCCGTAAAGGGCATCGTCGGCCGGCGCCTCTTCCAGCTTCACCGCTTCGAGCGCGACATCCAGTTCCTCGGCTATCAGCATCGCCAGCGCGGTGTAGATGCCCTGCCCCATCTCGGTCTGCGGCATCACCAGGGTTACGTTCCCGTCCCCAGCCAGGCGGATGAAGGCGTCGGGCGCGAAGGCCGCGGCGGCGGGGGCCGCGCCGGTTGCCGCAACCACCGAAACGCCCCGGACGGTGAGGCCAAGCACCAGCGCACCGACGCCAAGCGACGCGCCGCGCAGCACCTGTCGGCGCGAGAGAGCCGGATCAGCCATGACGCGCCGCCTCCTTGATGCCCTCGCGAATACGCACATAGGTTCCGCATCGGCAGATGTTACCGGCCATGGCGGCGTCGATCGCGGCATCATCCGGCGTCGGATTGCTGGCCAGCAGGGCCGCGGCCGACATGATCTGGCCAGACTGGCAGTAACCGCACTGGATCACGTCCAGATCGAGCCACGCCTTCTGGATGCGCGCGCCCGCCGGGGTCGCACCAATCGCCTCGATGGTCGTGACCGGCTTGTTGCCAATCTCCCCCACCGGCAATTGGCAGGACCGGACGGGTGCGCCATCCAGATGAACGGTGCAGGCGCCGCATTGCGCGATGCCGCAACCGAACTTGGTGCCGGTCAGCCCCAGATCATCGCGCAGCACCCAAAGCAGCGGTGTTTCGGCATCGACTTTGACCTCACGCTGTTGGCCGTTCACGTTAATGATCGTCACGCCTGATTCCTCCGATTTTCAGGCAGGTTACGCCAGATCGGATGCGACGGACAGACCTACCTGCGTATGGGTTTGGCCGGCAAAAGGGGCGGCGGTGAGCGGAAGCCGTAAAGGACGCCGGCGCGCGCCTGCAAAGGCGCTTTCCGCAAGCGCAGGGCCAGACGATCCACAGTGCATTGAACATTCCGAAGCTCAGCGCCTGGAGCGCTGCTGCGGCACGACCCCGCCCAGCCACGCATTCAGTCCAGGGCAGCGATACCGGGCACCGTAAAGCTGAACACCGCACCGCCGCCCGGCTCGTTCCGCACACGCAGGTTCCCCCCCATGCCCTGCACCGCATTGCGGCAGACCTGCAGCCCCATCCCCATGCCGGTCGCTTTGGTGGTAAAGAACGGTTCGAACAGCTTGTCGAGGATATCGTCCGCGATACCGGGGCCGGTATCCCGCACCGAAACCGCGATGCCTTCGGAAGCGTTCGAGATTTCGACGGTGATCTTGCGCGGATCGGTCCCCGCCAGCATCGCCTCTGCCGCATTGGTGATGAGATTGACCAGCACTTGCTGGAACTCGACCGGATCGGCGAGGACCAGCGCAAGATCGGGATCGCAGTTCAGCACCAATTGCGCCTCTGCACGCCTGACCTCGCTTTCGAGCAGACCACAGGTGGCCCGCGCCAGCGCGCTGATATCGACGCGCCGCAATTCGCGGCGCCGCGGCGCAAGACTCTCGCGCGTGTGCTCGACAATCGCCTGAACGCGGTGAACCGTCCGGGTCAGCCGCTCGATGCCACGGATCGCCGCCTCAAGATTGGGTGTTTCCCCGGTGAGCCAGCGCATGGTGGTCTGCACATCCATCGCCATCGACGCGATGGGCTGGTTCAGTTCATGCGCGATGGTGGCGGAATAGGCACCCACCGTTGCAATGCGGTTGGCCCGCGCCAGTTCGTCCTGCGCGGCGCGGCGCATCTCCTCGATCCGCTGCTGCTCGGAAAGGTCGACGAGGTTTGACAGGTGCAGATCGTCCGACAACCGGTTCACGTTGAAATGAACGGGTATCCGGCGGGAATCCTTGCCGATCAGCACGGTCTGCCCAGAAATATGCTCTTGATCGTAATAGATCATCTCGAGCTGGCTTATCAGGACGTCGCGGCCGTCCTCGGCGTTGCGCGCCGGCGGGTTGGCCGCCAGTTCGGCGAGGTCTGCATAGCCCATCATCTGCGCGAGCGCCCGATTGACCCGCGTGGTCCTGATATTCGACAGGCATTGCTCGAGAACCTGCGGATTTTCGTCGAAGTACGCCTGCAAATCCTGAACGCCTTGCGCCTTGATGCGATCGAGGACGGGCTTGGCCAGGCTGAAGTCCATCTCGGCGAAGCTGATGCCGCCCACGTCGAACAGACTCGAATAGCGCGCTTCCGTGCGCAGCAGTTCGGCCGTCCGCTCGGCAACCCTGCGCTCGAGGTTGGCCATCAGGTCGTTGACGCGCTGCTGGGCCAACACCTCGTTGTGGATGTCCGTCGCGCCGCCATAGAAGCGCAGTATCTCGCCGGTCTCGGCGGAGCGCACCGCCCGGCGTGCCATCGACATCCAGTGATAGCTGCCGTCCTTGTGCCGCAGGCGGACCTGACAGGCGATATCCTCGCCGGTTTCCAGTGACCGCGTCAGCACCTCGCGCAAGGGTCCGATATCCTCGGGATGGACGCATTCGCGCCAGGTTTGCCCGGCAATGCCGTCCTCTCGTTCAACGCCGGTAATCTCGGTGAAGCGCTGGTTGAGAAAATCCCATTTCCCTTCGGCCGTCGAGCGCCAGAGCAACTGGGGAACCGAATCCGCAAAGACCGTCAATTCACGCTGGCTTTCTTCCAGTTCGTGACGAACCTTTTGCAGTTCCTCCTTCGCTGTAACTTCTTGATGAATATCGGAAAGCCCGCCGAAGCGCTCGATCTCGCCGGTGATGGGGGAGCGGACGGGCTTGTCGTAGATTTGCATCCAGCGATACGAACCATCGGCCTGGCGCACGCGGATCTCGAGGTTGGTCAGGGTCTGCGTGGCGATCGCAAGGGGAACCGCGGCATGAAGCGCGGCAAGGTCATCCGGGTGGACGACATCGTTGTAGCGCGCGTTCGCCAGCACGCTCGAGCGATCCAGTCCGGTTACATGGGTCCAGTGTTCGTTGAGGTATTCGATCTCGCCCCGCGGGTTGGACCGCCACAGCACGAACGGGACCGAGTTGAGGAAATGTTCGATCTCGGCCCGGCGGCGGTCTGCCTCCCCGCTCGCCGCGCGCAGGCGTCGTTGGCTTAGCAACAGGAATGCGACAACACCGATCGCGATGCAGGGAAGCAGAGCCTGCGCTGCGGCAGCAAGCGGCGCCGGGTCCGCCTGCGCCAGAAGCCGCGCAGCGAAGGCCAGCGCCATGCAGGCAGGCGCTCCGACGAGAACGGCGATTTCCCCGCCGCCCGCCAGGGCCGCGGGGATTACGAAAAGATAGAGAATGGAAACCGGCAGGTCATGGCCCACGCCCCGGTCGAGCAAAAACACCGCCCACGCCATGAAAAAGGCGCCGGGCAGCCAGAGATAGCTGTATTTGCGGTCGGTCATGCCACTCGGTATCATCGCGCCGTCATCTCATCGCTATGCGCGCCTGACAAGCCGCCGCAAAGCACGGTCCTGACGCCCACATTGCCGCCGAGAACCTACGAAGCCGCCCGGAAGCGGCCCCAACCCGTGCGTGAACGCCATTGTAGTCATCTGGCGTTCGGCCGCGATGGCTGCGCGCTGGTATGCCCTCCCCCTACCTTGTTCTGTCTGGCTATCGCAAACGGCCATGCTCAAGCTCTCCGCGAAAGGAGAACCCCTTGAACCAGCACAAGACAGCGCCGACGCAGCACGTCGTGGTCGGCGAAACGCGCTATGCCTATCGTCGGTTCGGCGACGAAGGGGGAAACCCCATCGTGCTTCTCCAGCATTTCACTGGAGGCATGGATCACTGGGACCCCTTGCTGACCGACGGCCTTGCCCGCAAACGCCCGGTCATCCTGGTCAACAACGCCGGGGTCGCCAGTTCCACGGGCAACGCCCCATCGACGATCGAGGGCATGGCCGGATGCATCGCCGAATTCGTCGATGCACTCCAACTCCGCACGTTCGATCTGCTCGGCTTCTCGATGGGCGGCATGGTCGCGCAAGCGTATGCCAGGCAGCATGGCGACCGCGTGCGCAAACTGGTGCTGCTAGGCACCAGCCCGCGCGGCGGCGAACCCACGCCCTATCAGGCCGAAGTGGCACAGCGCGCCAATGGCAACGCCAGCCTCGAGGACTTTGCCTGGCTGTTCTTCGGCCATTCCGATGCGGGCCGCGCGGCCGCTGCAGCATTCTGGCAGCGCCGGCGTGAACGGACGGAAGATGTCGATCCACCCACCGGCATGGCCACGATCATGGCGCAAGTGGCCGCCGGAAGGGACTGGCTTGTGCCCCACGGCGAACGCTTCGCCGATCTTGCAGCGATCAAGTGCCCGACGCTGGTCATCAATGGCAGCCTCGACGTGATGCTGCCAACGATCAATTCGTTCCACCTCCAGCAGCATCTGCCCGATGCGCAACTCATCCTCTATCCCGATGCCGGCCATGCGGCACAGTTCCAGTATCCCGAACTGTTTCTGGCTCACCTCCTCCTGTTTCTCGACGGTCACTGAGCAGCCTGCGGACGATTGTCGCCCGCTGCCAAAACAAGGACATGCTATGGATCCCCTCGCTTCTGCAACCATTGCCGCCCATGGCGGGCTGGACCAATGGAAGCGCTTCACCACGCTTTCCGCACGGCTCGCGCAAGGCGGTGCGCTTTGGCCGCTCAAGGGGGTCGGCGGCGTGCTGGACGATACCGTGGTGACCGTAGACCTTACCCGCCAACAGGCCTCGCACGCGCCCTTCGGCGATGCGGCGCGCAAGTCCGCGTTCGCGCCGCATCGGGTTGCGTTGCTGTCCGGCGCGGATACCGTGCTGGAAGAACTGTCCGACCCGCGCGCCTCGTTCGCCGGGCACACGCTCGAAACCCCGTGGACCGAACTGCAACTGGCCTACTTTGCCGGCTGCGCGATGTGGACCTATCTGACGCTCCCCTTCCTGCTGGCCGAGCCGGGAATCACGGCGCAGGAAATCGAACCCTGGGAGGAAAGCGGGGAGCAATGGCGCCGCCTCGCGGTGACATTCCCCGCGAACATCGCCACCCACAGCACGCACCAGACGCTTTACATCGGCAATGACGGCCTGCTGCGGCGCCACGATTACGACGTCGAGATCGCCGGGAACACGCCGGGCGCCCACTATCCCTCAGACTATGTCGAAGTGCAGGGCATCCGGTTTCCCACCCGCCGCCGCATCTATCCGCGCCAGGCCGATGGCAAGCCGATGACCGAGCCGCTCGTCGTGTCGATCGATCTCCGCGACATCGTGCTGCGCTGATGCGTCACGGCACGCGAAACCGGTCGGGACCTCCCCTCTGGCGAAGCGCAAAATGGCAGCACCGTCGCGCAGCGTGACGCGCGACCATGGCAGAACAACCGATTTTCCGTTACAAGGTTCAGGATGCGGCACTCGATTTTCGGCGCGAGCCTGATCATCGCGGCGTACCTTGCGGACTCGTCGGCCGCGTTTGCCAGCGACCCCGGCAGTAGCGCTGCCGCGACGGACACCTCCCAGATCGTCGTGACAGCCTTGCGCCGCCCGCTGCCCGCAGACGCCGTGCCCGCCAGCCTGACCGTTCTGACCGGGCAGCAGTTGCAGGCCCGTTCGGTCCGCTCGTTTGCCGATCTGGCGATGGTCGAACCCAGCCTCCAGATTTCCGCCTATCAGGGCGAGAGCCAGATTTTCGTGCGCGGGATCGGCGCGGTCACCTTCCTGGGCGGATTTGACAGCAGCATCGCGGTCAATCTCGATGGCGTCTACCTTGGCAGGCCGAGCGCAGCGGCATCGGCGATGTTCGATCTCGACCGGATAGAAATCCTCAAAGGCCCGCAAGGCACGCTCTATGGCCGCAATGCCACGGGCGGCGCGATCAATCTGGTGAGCCGCGGCCCCGCGCAGGACTGGCAGGTCGACGGGCGCGTGGTGCTGGGCAACTATGCCCGCGCCGATGCCTTCGCCAGCATTGCCGGCCCGCTGACCGATAAACTGGCAATGCGCTTGTCGGTGGGGAGCAGCAATCACGCCGGCTACACCCGGCTGATCACCGGACGCGATGCAAGTGGCAAGGAACGCGTTGATCGCGCCGAGGACCAGCACGACCAGAGCGCCCGCCTGCGGCTGGACTGGCAGGCCCGCAGCAATCTGAAACTTGCCCTCTCCGCCGATGTAAACCGGGCTGATGACCGCGCCGTGGTGTTCCACTTTGCCGGGCCGGGCTATGGCAACAATCCGGTCTTCCTCGGGCGCCTTGCGCAAGGCACAGTCGGCCCGGTGGGAGCGCGCACCATCGCCTCGTCCGTGCTGCCGTTCAACCGGCCACTGAACTGGGGCCTGATGGCCCGGGCCGAGCTCGATCTGGGGGCCACCATATTGAGCGCGACGGCAGCCTACCGCCAGACGCATCCGAAAAACTTCGACGATCTGTCGAACAGCACCGTTCTGGCCGAAACCCAGTACAAGGAAGAAAACGCCCGGCAATGGAGCATTGACCTGGCGCTGCACTCGGCGCCTTCGGCCACGCTCACTTACTGGCTCGGCGCCTCGCACTACATCGAGCACAATGCGGTTCGCAACGAGTACTTCTTCCCTTACCTCGTTACGCTTCTGGGCGGCACGGGCAGTGCGGACTGCTGCCTGTTGCGGGCCAACGGCAACCAGCGCACCCTTGCCGATGCGCTGTTTGGCGAGGTTGGCGGCACGATCCTGCCTCGCACCACCGTCACCGTCGGGGGACGCTGGACGCGCGAACGCCGCCAGGGGAGCAATCTGCTCGATTTCACCGGACTCCAGACCCTGAACAATGCGGTTCTTGCTCCGGCCGAGTTCCGGTCCTTCACGCCAAAGGCCGTGATCGACCACACGTTTTCGGAGTACGGCCACATTTTCGTCTCGGCGGCGCGCGGCTACAAGGCGGGCGGCTTCAACCTCGGCTCTGCACAGAACACGCCCTACGCCCCGGAAAAGATCTGGTCCTATGAATTGGGCGCCAGGCTTGCCGGCCAGAACTGGAACATCGAAGCGAGTGCCTTTCACTATGACTACCGCGACCTTCAGGTGCAGGATGTCGATGCCAATTCCGTGCTGATCCGCAACGCCGCAACCGCACGGGTCGACGGCGTGGAACTGGGCCTGCGCGGAGCGAGCGGGCCGCAGTTCCGGTTCGCAGCGCGGGCGACCTGGCTGAACGCGCGCTTTTCGCGCTACGCCACCATCAACACCAAGCAGCCGGGCCTTGGCGTGCAAGACCTTGCCGGTAACCCGCTGCCCCAGGCGCCGCGCTGGCGCGTGCTGGGCTATGCCGAACGGGATTTCGCGCTGCATGGCGGCGCCATCCTGCGGCTGCGCGGCGATGCCAGCTGGCAGGACCGGACCTGGTTCACCGCCTTTCGCGATGCGCGCGCCACCCAGGCCGCGTGGTGGTGGGTCAAGGCCCGCGCGACGTGGATCCCCGCGCATGGGCGCTGGCAGGCCGCCGCGTTCGTCGACAACCTCACGAACACGCGCGCATTCACCAATATCTCCATCACCGGCGATCTCGACGCGAGCCGGGCGCTCGGCAACATGACTCCGCCTCGCACGTTCGGGTTGGAGTTCGGGTTCAGTCTCTAGGCGGCGTGGCAGGGCCAGGCACCCGTGCCACCCTCGCCATTGGCAGGCTCCGCAAGCGCAACCCTGCCCCTAGATGCCGAGCAGATCGATCTTGCGCAGCATATCGGCGACCGAGATCGACTTGAGTTTGCGCCCGGCGCTCGAGCGATGCATCTTCACCGTGATTTCGGTGATGCCGAGTTCATAGGCGATCTGCTTGTTGAGCAAGCCGCGCGCCACCCCGCGCAAGACATCCGTTTCACGCGGGGTCAGGCTTTCGCCCAGACGCCGCACGGTGTTTCGCTCGCCGCCATCCCTGTGCTTTTCACCTTCGGTCCGCAGCGCATGAGACACCACATCGAGCAGTTCCTGCTGCCGAAAGGGCTTTGGCAAGAAGTCGATCGCACCGGCCTTCATCGCCCTGACGGAGGTGGCGACATCGGCATGACCGGTGATGAACACGATCGGCACGAACTGGTTCATCTCCCGCAGCTGCGCCTGGAATTCGAGCCCGCCGGTGCCCGGCAGCCGCAAATCCAGCACGAGGCAGCATGGCCGATCGGGTATGCCATGCTGGAGCATCTCCGCGGTGGATTCGAACACGGCCGTTTCAAGGCTCACGGATTCGAACATGTCCTGCAGGCTTGCGCGCACGTCTGGATCATCATCTACGACGAGGACAAGCGGCTGCCGCGATGTGAACTGGGCCGATGCTTCCTGCACGAGAGCTGCCCTGACCGTAGCCATGGATCGCCTTTCCGGCCGATCGGCCTTGTATTGCGACGCCAATCTACATCGACTTTGCCCGCAGTGCCAGCCGCCGCGCCCCATACCTCGGTATGGGAAGCCACGAAACAAGAGCTATGCAGCCGCAACACTGCTATCAATTGGCTGCAAAGTAGCCGATGACCGCCAGCGGCAACACCGGCCTGGCAATGCCAGGCGGCCCCGAACGAGAGGACAATGTTGGTGCCTGGGCCTTCCCCGAAAATGCCGGCCCTAATCGGAATTGTCGACGATGACGATGACGTGCGTGAGGCTTTGGAAGGGATGCTGGAAAGTCACGGCTATCTCACGGCTTCGTTCAAGTCGGCTACCGACTTCCTTAAATCTGCCGATGTCTCGAGTATCTTCTGCGTCATCACCGACTTCCAGATGCCGGGTCTGACCGGACTCGACCTGATCGATGCGCTGCGGGAGTTTGGAATGCCCACGATCCTGATCACCGCGTTTGCCACGCCGGTGATCGAACAGCAGGCCCGCAACGCCGGCGTGCGCCTTTTCCTGCGCAAGCCTTTCAATCCCCAGCAGCTTGTTACCGCAATCAAATCCATACGCAACGGGATGATGTGAAGCGTCGGCTGCACGCAGCGGCAGCGACCGAGACTTTGCGCGCAGCAGGGCATACCACGGTAGAGCTGTGCCAAATGCCGGCACCCGATCATGGTGGGGATCAAGACGCGCCGTCGCCAACGGCGCCACCACCAAGGAATTGCCCCATGGCTTACCACCTCCTGATCGACGGCGCACTGGTCGACGGCGCCGATACCATCAACGTCATCGATCCGACGACGGCCCAGCCCTTTACGCAGTCGCCGCGCGCCAGTGCCGCTCAGGCCGAAGCTGCCATTCGGGCCGCCAGGCGCGCACAACCCGCCTGGGAAGCCCTCGGTTACGAAGGCCGCAGGCCCTACCTTGAGCGGTTTGCCGAGGCGATCACCGCCAATCTCGATTCCATTGCCGCAACTCTGACCCGTGAACGCGGCGGCCCGATCGCAGATTGCCGCTTCGAGGTGGGCCGCGCACGCGATGCCATCGCCCACTTCGCCACGCAGTCTCTGGCCGATCGCGTGCTGCTCGAAACTCCCGGACAGCGCGTCGTCGAACAACGCTACGCGCATGGGGTGCTGGTCGCTATCATGCCGTGGAACCGGCCGATGACGCTGCTCTCGTTCAAGCTCGGGCCGGCGCTGATTACCGGGAACACGGTGATCGCCAAGCCCGCCCCCACCACGCCGCTTTCGACCCTTCTCCTCGGCCAGTTGGCTGCCGAAATCTTCCCCGCCGGCGTCTTCCAGACCCTGGTGGATGCCAATGACCTCGGCCCCCTGCTGACTAGCCATCCCGACGTCGCCCACGTCAGCTTCACCGGCTCGACGCCGACCGGCAAAAAGGTGCTGGCGTCGGCCGCCGACACGCTGAAGCGCTTTACCCTGGAACTCGGCGGCAACGACGCAGCCATCGTGCTGGACGACGCCGACATCGCCAAGGTTGCAGACCGCATCTTTGCCGCGGCCTTCATCAATGCGGGCCAGGTCTGCTTTGCCACCAAGCGCGTGTACGCCCCGCGCCGGCATGCAGCCGATCTCGCAGCGGCTCTTGCCGAACGGGCCGCTGCGGCGGTTCTGGGCGATGGCATGGACCCTTCCACCTCCATGGGCCCGCTGCAGAACCGCATGCAGTTCGACAAGGTGCTGGACGTGATCGCGTCCGCCCGCGCGCAGGGCGGCCGATTCCTGACCGGCGGCGACGCCACCGGTCAGGGCTACTTCATCCGCCCGGCAATCGTCACCGGCCTGCCCGAACAGGCGCGGCTGGTTCAGGAGGAACAGTTTGGCCCGGTTCTCCCGGTCCTGGCCTACGAGCACGTGGACGAAGCGGTGGCCGCGGCCAACGCCAGCGACTTCGGGTTGGGCGGCACCATCTGGGGTACAGACACGGACCGGGCCATGGCCGTGGCCAGCCGCATCCAGACCGGCACCATCTGGGTGAACCAGCACATGGCACTGCCCCTGGACGTTCCGTTCGGCGGCGCCAAGCAATCGGGCATCGGTCTCCAGAACGGCCTTCCGGGCATGGAAGACGTGACCCAATTGCGCGTTCTCAACGCCATTCTGGCTGAATGAGGGGATCGGCGATGGACAACACAACGTTTCGGATCGGCGGCGAACTTGAGGTAAGCCGGCTAGGCTTCGGTGCCATGCGCCTCACCGGGCCAGGCATATGGGGGCAGCCCACCGACCGGGAAGCAGCCCTCGCCACGCTTCGCCGGGTGCCCGAACTGGGCATCAACCTGATCGATACGGCGGACAGTTACGGGCCGGATGTTTCCGAACCGCTGATCCGTGAAGCCCTGCATCCCTACGCCCCCGGCCTGCACATCGCCACCAAGGCCGGGCTGCGCAGGCCCGGCCCCGATGCGTGGTTGCCGCACGGCGATCCCGACTATCTCATCGCCCAGGCGCGCAGGAGCCTGACGCATCTTGGCGTAGAGCAGATCGATCTGTGGCAACTGCACCGGATTGATCCCAGCGTACCGCGTGACGAGCAGTTCGGCGCCGTTCGAGCCATGATCGACGAAGGAATCATCCGCCATGCCGGGCTCAGTCAGGTAACAGTTGCGGAGATCGAGGCGGCGCAACGGGTCTTTCCAGTCGCGACCGTGCAGAACCGCTTCAATCTTTCCGATCGCTCGAGCGAAAGCGTGCTGGATTATTGCACGCGCCACGCGATTGGATTCATTCCCTGGTTTCCGCTGGCGGCAGGGGCGCTGACCGGGCCGGGCTCCGCCCTTGCCGTTATCGCCCAGGCACACGCGGCGACGCCGGGCCAAATTGCCCTGGCCTGGCTGCTGCGTCGCAGTCCCGTCATCTTGCCCATCCCGGGCACCGCAAGCGTGGCGCACCTCGAAGAAAATGCACGGGCATTGCATATCGCGCTGAGCGATGACGAGTTCGCCAGGCTTGAGGCCACTTACCGCTAGGGTCAGGACCCGTCGCTCCAAGTCGGGAGCGTGAAAGCCGCCGTGTTTTCCAGAAGAAGCTACTTATAGCCTGCCCCCTACCAAGGCACGGGAAAGACAAACCATCGCAGGCCTGTTCCACCCCTGCAGTCCGTTTCAGACTGACCCTGTTCGGACCTGCTGCAGTGTAAACCCAGCGCCGCCACATTCGGGAACAAGACCCATGAACCCGGCCGGCAACACCGTTTTGATCACCGGCGGCACATCCGGCATCGGCCGCGCCCAGCCGAACAGTTCCACCAGCCGGGGCGCTAAGCCGCCCCGGTCCCCCACCTTCCCCACAACGGAGAATGAAGATGTCCCGCATTGCCATCACCAGCCGTGACCAGGCCCCTGCCGCCGCCCAGCCGACGCTCGATGCCGTGCACAAGCAGCTCGGCTTCACCCCGAACTTCTTTGCGGTGCTGGCCAACAGCCCGGCAGTCCTTGCCGCCCACGGCGCCTTTGACGGCGCGCTTGGCAAGACTCTCGATTTGAAGACCCGCGAAGGGATCGCCCTTGCCACGGCGGCCGTCAACGGGTGCGAATACTGCACCGCCGCCCATACCTATACCGGGCACACATTCGCCCGTCTCTCCCAGGCCGATATTGCGGCAGCGAAGCGCGGGGAGGCAGCGGACGACAAGCTTGCCGCCGCGCTGCATTTCGCCCGGCGTGTCGCGGAAACGCGCGGCAAGGTTGGCGATGACGACTTGGCGCAACTGCGCGCGGCGGGGTATGGGGATGCCCAGATCGTGGAAATCGTGGCCAACGTCGCCAAGAACTTCCTCACCAATCTCATCAACAACGTGGCGCAGACCGACGTCGACTTTCCGGCGATCACCGCCAGCGCAGCCGCCTGAAAACGCACATGACCAGGGCGGCGGACGAACGGCGGAAGCCGCCCTATACTCTCGTGTGATTGCGCTGCGGCTGCAGCGTGTGGTTCGTTTACACGCAGCGGAAGCCGCCGCCGCGGCACTTGCTCCAACGGAACACGAAGGCTGACGCGTCATGGGCCAATCCGATTTCGAACTCTCCCGCCGCCAGGTGGTAGGCGGGGCAGCCCTCTCACTCGGGCTTGCGCTAATTCCTGATCCCGCAATGGCGGCCGTACTCCAAGACGCCGCATCAAAAGGACACATGACCATGGGAACGATCAAGGTCGCAGACGGCACGGAAATCTTCTTCAAGGACTGGGGCCCGAAAGGCGCGCAGCCGATTGTGTTTCACCACGGCTGGCCGCTCAGTGCGGACGACTGGGACGCCCAGATGCTCTACTTCCTGGCACAGGGCTATCGGGTGATCGCCCACGACCGCCGCGGCCACGGCCGCTCCACCCAGACCGATACGGGCAACGACATGGACACTTACGTGGCCGACGTCATCGCGCTCACCGATCACCTGGATCTGCGCAACGCCGTGCATATCGGTCATTCGACCGGCGGCGGTGAGGCGGCACGCTACGTCGCCCGCGCCAAGCCGGGCCGCGTTGCCAAGGCCATTCTCGTCGGCGCCGTCCCGCCGATCATGGTGCAGTCTGCCAAGAACCCCGGCGGCACCCCGATGGCGGTATTCGACGGCTTTCGCACGGCGCTTGCAGCCAACCGCGCGCAGTTCTACCTCGATGTGGCGAGTGGTCCGTTCTACGGCTTCAACCGTCCGGGGGCCAAGATCTATCCCGGCACGATCCAGAACTGGTGGCGGCAAGGCATGATTGGCGGCGCCAAGGCGCACTACGATTGCATCGAGGTATTTTCGGAAACCGATTTTACCAAGGACCTGCAGGCAATCGACGTCCCCACCCTCGTGCTGCACGGCGATGACGATCAGGTTGTCCCGATCGCGGATTCCGCGCAGCTTGCCATCAAGTTGCTGCGCAAGGGCCAGCTAAAGGTGTACCCGGGCTTTCCGCACGGCATGCTGACCGTTCACGCCGATGTGCTCAATCCCGATATGCTGGCCTTTATCAAGGCCTGATCCCGAAACCGGAACGCTGCGCCGGAAAGGCCGCTCTCATCACGAGGGCGGCTTTTTCGCGCGCACGCGGCGCGATTTGTTCTGAGGTAAAAGCCTTCGCGCGGCGACGTCCCGCTCCAGCCTTGCGGCGGCGATACTGGCCCGTTCGAAAGGCGATCTCGGACATGGAAAATGCCGGGCGGCCCCCAGGAGGGGGGGAGCTTCGGGGCCGCCCGACAAGGTTGGGACCACATCAGGCCCTGGGAGTGCCAATAGCGGGATCGGGAGAGTTGGCACTGCATCGATTCCGGATCGATGCCATGATGGTGCGTTAGTTTCGGGGCGGAGGCTATCACGCGGAAGTATGTACGATACCTTGCCGAACCATACCGAGGTGCTGCTCCATCCGCCACACCTGCCCCATCGTCAGGTCGCCGCATCCTTGCGCCGGCGGTAGTCGCTTTGTTCCGTAACAACCGATGCGGGCGGCAGGCGCCGGCCAACGCCGCCCTGCGCCGAACCAACTTTGCCTTTCACGCTCTCAGGCCTGACGCGCAACGTCCACAAAAATCCAGCCGTCTTCGACCTTGACCGGATAGACGCGCACGTCCTTGTCAACGATGCCGCCCTGTGCCTTTCCAGTCTTCACGTCGAAGAAGCCCGCATGCAGCGGGCATTCGACCAGACACCCCTCCTGGAAACCGTTGGTGAGAAGCGCGAAAGCGTGCGTGCAGACATTGTCGATGGCAAAATATTCGCCGTCCACTTCGAAAACGCCGATCTTGATCTCGCCGACCGTCCCCGAAAAGGGCCGCCCGTCGGATACTGCCGAGGTTTCCGCAATTCTTTGCCAGCCCGTCATCAGATCCGGTTCCATCGGGTCACGCTTCTTCGAGTGTCTTGGGGGACGTGATCCCACGCCAGGGCTGATCCGCAGCGATGGTGGCTGCGCGCGGCATGATCTCCGAAAAATCGAGTCCGCCACCCGGAGCGCACGCTGGGACCTTGCCGTCGATATATTCCCGGACCGCGCGCAACAAGCCACGGCGGACGCGGATCACGAACTGGTCGCTCGACGAAAGATATTCCTTTCCGCGATCGGCAAGCGGCCCCTGACTGACCTGCGTCGCGAAATCCTCGGCGACAAGCTGGCGAAATCCGGTCCAATGGCCCTTCTTCATCAATTCCCGATCCTGGCCCCAATGCTCCTCGGCAGATCCGATCGGTGCGAAGGCATCGGGATCGCCGACCTGCGCTCGGGCGCCGTCGAGCCCTGCCTCGGTGTAGGGATTGAAGCGCACGAAGAACTGCATCATGTGAGTATCGTCGGTCGGCGCGACGAAGATCGCTGTGCGATCGCCATAGGGAGGATTTTCGGGCGGTATCATCCCGAACCAGGGCAGCACGAACTCGGTGACGCGAACATATTTCTGCTCGTCGCCGATATGGCGCGTTGCCGAGGCCGTGTAGCCATAGGGCCGATCCTCGAATTCATATTCGACCGCCGTTGACTTGCGCGTGGACGACATGCCCTTGGCCCACTCCTGCTGCATCCAGCTCTGGTGAAGCACGCCGACGTGGGACGAATCGATCGTTCCCTCGACCCCTTGCACCCAGTTCGCGTCGAGCGGCTGGCACATGACACTGTAACGGTCGGGCGCCAAGTTCATGAAAGGCAGATTCCAGAATTCAGGCTCCTCGCCGCTTCCAAGCCAGACCCAGATGATGCCAGCCGCCTCGCGCACCGGATAATGTTTGAGCGGCACCGTCGCGGCGAAAGCCGCGCTGTTGTCGCCTTCCGTCGGGACCTCGAGAACCTTGCCGTCGACGCCGAAACGCCAGCCGTGAAAGATGCAGGTCAGCGAGCAATCCCGGTTGACACCCAGCGCCAGGCTCACCCCGCGGTGCGGGCAGGCTTCGTCAAGAAAGCCGACCCGCCCGTCGGTCGCCCGGAAAGCCACAAAATTCTCGCCAAGCAGGCGCACGCGGACCGGCGCTCCGTCGGCCTCAAGCCGCGCGGCACGGACTGCGGGCAGCCAGAAATGCTTGCGCAGCATACCGCCCATGGGAGCGTCGCCCTCGACCAAGCACATCAGCTCATTCTGCTCTTTGCTCAGCATTTCCGTCTCCCTCGTGCCCCGAGCGCTTTGAGCGCGGTAGCAAATCACCATCCAGCAAACTTCTATTTAATTTTTCCGTTAGGTCAATAACAACATATTACGTCGACCAAAAATGTCACTTTAATGCGCCTTCCCATCGCAGAGCGTCAATCGAAGGGCCACTTTCTCGCCCTTTTCGTTAGCTTGACCCCCTCACCGGGAATGGCCTAGACTCGGTTCGGCGGCCGGAGCCCGAAGTGACCCGTCGCGAACGGACCGGATTGGATCAATATGAGCATAGCCCCTGACGCGGCGACCGAAAAAGCCAGGGCCCCGCGCACGCGGCGCGAACAGAAGCGCGCGGTCGAAACGCGCGAACGCATTATCCGCGCTGCGGGCGCAGAGTTCGCGGCAAAGGGCTTCGATGGTGCGGCCACCCGGTCGATAGCGGCTGCAGCCGGTGTCCAGCATACCCTGGTCACTTACCACTTCGGGGGCAAGGAAGGTCTCTGGCAGGAAACGCTTCGCTTCTACTCGCACGAGCGGTTCGAGCAGCTTCAGTCAAGGCTGGACGGGCTTCGCGGCGTTGGTGCCGCGACCAAGCTCTACCTCTACATGGATGATTTCGTACGCTACTCGGCCGAGTGCCCGGAGTTTGCCTGGATCATGGGCAATGTCGCGGCCAAACCCAACCCGCAGCTTGAATGGCTGTTTGAAACTCAGCTCAGCCGCGGCTTTTCCGCCGTGGAGACGATGATCGAGGCCGCGCAGAAAACCGGCCATTTCGTGGATGGCGAGCCCCGATATCTTTATTATCTTTTCATCGGCACGGTGACGCGCATCTTCATGCTGTCGGCGGAGGTCGAGAAAATGCTCGGCCAGTCGCCCTTCGATCCCGACTTTGTGGCTATGCATGCGAAGACATGTCTTGGGCTGTTCTTTCGCAACCAGCCAAGTCTCGAGCCCTATTGAGGCCGACCCTCGTATCAGCCGCGCGCCGCCCTGTAGCCCGAGTAGCCTGGCTGATCTATTGCGAGCCGGTCGAGAGTAGTCTCCCGCAGGATCTCGCGCACCGCCGGGTTGCCCAGGGCATTCGCATCGGCCGCAATGAGATCGCACAGGTCATCGCGCAATTCGGCAAGGAGCCCGCTTCTACCCAGCGCCGCTTCGAGTCGCCGTTGCTCTGCGGCCTCGGCGACAGCACGCTGCGCGATTTCACGGCCAACAAGATCGAGCGCATTGACCGTCACTCGGACATTGAACGCATCGCCGGCACTCAATTTCGGCAGCAGATCGTCGCGAAGGAAGCGGGTCGCAGCCGCGAGAATATCGGCGACGGCGGGGAGGCTGTCATGGGTCATTGCAGCACCAACAGTTCGTCGAGGATGTCGATTTCGGCTTCTGAGGATCGCCGACCGATCATCGCGCGTTCGATGCTCGGAAGTACATCCGGCCCTTGCGGAAGAGACATCTCGATGCAGCCGATACCCCAGTTGAGCGAGCCGAATATCCGCCAGAATGCCAGATCTCCGGGCGCGATCTCCACGCCACCTTCCCGGATGTATCCGGCAAGGAGATCCGCCTCGGTGCCAAGCCCGCCGACAGGTAGAGACCGATTTCCGAAGCGCCAGCTGTTGACCGTAAGCCAACCGAGATCCTCGGCAGGATCCCCGATATGCGCCATCTCCCAGTCGAGCACGGCGGCGACGCCGTTCGCGTCGATGATCAGGTTGCCAAGACGAAAGTCGCCGTGCACGAGCGCCGGTCCGCGCGTCGCGTCATGCGTCGGCATGTTATCCTCCAGCCAGCGGAACGCAGCTTCGAAGACCGGGCGGCGGACGGCGAGCCGGCGATAAAGTGACCGCAGCCGTTCGAGCTTTGCACGGGGGGGCAGGTGCGGCAGGCCTGCGACACTCCGCATGTCCGCCTGGTGAAGCCGCGCGAGGATCGCGCCGCACTCGGCCGCCAAGCGTGGCCGTACTTCGCTGAAAGCCGGGTCGCGCTGAATCCGACGGGGGATCGTCTCGCCTTCGACCCGCTCGGATATGAACCCCCGGCCAAGGCCGTCGCTTGGCACCAGCACGTGACGCACGGCGGGCACCGGAACCCCGGCGCGCTTAGCCGCCGCGATCGCGGCGGCTTCGCATTCGGGGCCGATCGCATTGTCGAGAAGCGGGGCATCTTCCGGAAGCCGGCGAAGAACATAGGCACGGCGTTCGGCGGCGGCATCTGCCGCGACAAAAGCCCAGCTTTGCTGGCTTGCCCCACCTGTAAGGCGGGTCAAGGAGTGTCGATCGAGTGCGCCTAGCCGGGCGCGCTCCAGGAGTTCGCCCAGCAAAGCCGCGAGCTTGTCTTGCTCGGCGGACGCTCCCTGCTCCAGCGCCACCGCCACCGCCTCGGCCGCATTATCCCGCGTTGTTGCCGGCTGCCCGGTCATCGCAAGCACACCACGAGCTTGCCTTTCGCCTCGCGCGACGCGAGACGCGCAAGGGCCCCTGCCGCATCCTCCAGCGAGACAAGTTCCGAGATTGCCGGGCGGATGTGCCCTTCCCCGTACAAGGCGAACAGCTCCTCGATATTCTCGGCGGATGCAGCGGGTTCCTTCTCGGTGAACGCGCCGTAGAACACACCGATGGCCGACGCGCCCTTGAGCAGCGGCAGATTGAGCGGCAAAGCGTGAATGCCGGCCGGAAATCCGACCACCAGGTGACGACCGCCCCAATCGAGCGACCGGAAGGCGGCCTCGGCGTAGCTGCCGCCGACCGCATCGTAGACGACATCGAAACCGGACGCGGGGGCCGCCTCGCGGAACAGGCTTGCCAGTGCCCGGCTATCGTCCACCTTCGAGGGATAAACGAGGCCGCTGTCCGCGCCCTTGCCAAGCGCAAAAGCGACCTTGAGCTGGCTAGATGCAGCCGCGACAACGTAAGCGCCCATGGCTTTGGCCAGTTCCACCGCAGCGATCCCGACCCCGCCTGCGGCGCCCAGCACGAGAAGGCTTTCTCCCCGCTTCAGAGCGGCACGTTGCTTCAACGCATGGTAGGATGTGCCGTAGGTTCCCAGAAACGCTGCCCCTTCGGAGAAGGGCATGGCGTCCGGCAGGCGCACGCACTTACCGGCCGCACAGGCAACCTGGTCGGCCATGCCGTTCCAACCGGTCAAGCCGATCACGCGATCGCCCGCGCGGTGATCGGTTACGGCCGCCCCGACGCGCCGGATCACGCCGGCGACCTCGCCGCCGGGTGCAAATGGCCGCTGCGGCCGGAACTGATACTTATCCTCGATCAGCAGAAGATCGGGGTAATTGATGCCGCAGGCGTGGACGTCGATCACGACATCGCCGGGTCCGCATTCCGGATCGTCGATGGTTTCGACGGTCAAGCTGTCGGGTCCGCCGGGAGTGCGGCTGAGAAGCGCGCGCATCATGCCTCCTTCAAGGTTGCGGGCTGACGCAGCGCTGCGGCCGCCCGGAAAAAATGGATCGCCGCCCACAAGGCGAAAGGTTGCAAGGCAAGCAGTCCGCCACCGAGCGCGCGTGCGCCAAGCGATGGTGCGAGAAGATCGCTGATCGCGCCTGCCAGCACCGGACCGGAACCAAAGCCGATGACGGTGTAACTGGCGACAAGACAGGCCGCCGCCGTGACGCGGCGCTCGGCCCCGGCAGCGATCTGCACCGCCGCGATCGACGGTCCGAGCCAGCAGACCGAAAAGCTCGACTGCAGGACGAGTCCGGCGAGCGCCAGCTCGAGCGTCGATGCAAGAAGGAGCACCAGGGACGCCGGGATGGCGGCTACGCACCCGATCACCGCTATCCATTGCAGCCAGGCGCGGTTCCGACGCGCAAGGCGGCTCGCCATCCAGCCAACAGCGATATTGGTCGCAATCGCGGGCACGCCTGCCAGCACGGCAAAATAGAGGCCAGCCTCGGCGGCTGTAATCGAGAATTTGCGCATCAGAAAAGCGGGGCCAAAGGACAGGAAGGCAGCGCTTGCCATGGCGTAGAGGATGGCGCCCAGGATCGTGTTGCGCGTGGCTGGCTGCGCGAAAATGGCCCGGAAGGCCGCCCCGGCGCTTTCTTGCGCGCGCGGCGCGGAGACTGAGGCGCTGCGCGGATCGCGAACCATCAGGCGAAGCGCCAGCACCAGGAGCAGTCCCGGCGCGCCCACGATCAGCAGCGCGGCGCGCCAGCCGTGCTGTTCGGCAAGCAGCCCGCCAAGGGGAAGCGCAACGAGACCGCCAGCCAGGGCTCCGGCGGCGTAGATGCCGGTGGCGAAGGGACGCCGCGTCTCGTCGAAGAGATCCGAAATCAGGCTGTGCGAGGCCGGCTGGCAACCCGACTCGGCCAACCCGATACCCATGCGCAGAAACAGGAGTTGCAGATAGGAGGTCACGAGGCCGCAAATCATCGTCAGCGCGCTCCACATCGCGAGCGCCACCGCGAGAATGGCGACACGGTTTCGAGTTTCGGCGAGACGGGCGATCGCGAGGCTTCCGAAGCCATAGAAGAGGGTGAACGCGAGCCCCGACAGCACGCCCAGCTGCCAGTCCTGAAGCTGGAATTCCGTTTTTATAGGATCAAACAGGATCGCTATGATCATACGGTCGACATTGCAAACAACGAGAACGAGGGTCAGGACGGCAAGCGCTCCGTAGGCGGCGCCGCCCTCGCCCATCTCATCTCCCTGCGCCATATCGCCCTCCCTCGTCGCAGCCGTTTCGCTCGATCGATGACGTGAAGCGATCTAGACAATTATTTTCCTTTTGGATAGTCTAATGCCTACAAACATATCATGTCGGAATAATTTTTGACCGATGGGGAGAGATAATGCTTGGTCAAGGGACGGCGGCAAGCGACCTGCCGACTGGGGGCTCCGGCACCTCCGTGCTGCTCGTAGGCGGCGGGCAGGCAAGCTGGATGGTGGCCAAGGCGCTACGCCGCGATGGATTCGCCGGTCGCATTACCCTTGTCGGCGAGGAGCCTCATCCCCCCTATGAGCGGCCTCCGCTGTCCAAAGGGATACTCTTGGGATCCATGGCAGCTGACGATGCCTATTTGGGATCGCCGAGCGACCTGGCGGACCTCGGCGTCACCTGGGTCATCGACAAGGCGGTCACCGTCGATCGCGCGTCTCGCAGCGTCCGAACCGAAGGCGGCTCTGTGCTGGCTTGGGATCATCTTGTGCTGGCGACGGGCGGACGAGCGCGCGCCCTGGACATACCGGGTGCGCAGCTTGACGGCGTGTTTTCGCTGCGCACGCTCGCTGATGCCGCTCGTCTGAAGGCGAGCCTCGTGCCTGGACGGCGGCTCGTCGTCGCTGGCGGCGGCTGGATCGGCCTCGAAGTCGCGGCTTCGGCGCGAATGGCCGGGCTCGACGTAACCGTTATCGAGGCGGCACCGCGCCTTTGCACGCGCGGTCTGCCCGAGGCGCCGGCCACCTTCCTTCTCGAACTTCATCGCGCGCGGGGGACCCATATCCGTTGCAACGAAACTCTCAGCGCCATTGCAGGCACCGGCTGCGTGGAAGAGGTCGTGCTGGGCAGCGGAGAGCGGCTGCCCGCCGATCTTGTGCTGGTCGGAATCGGCATGCTTCCCAATATTGACCTGGCGGCCCAGGCGGGGATCGAAACCGCGTCGGGAATCCTCGTGGATGCCGATGGGCGGACGTGCGATCCCGCCATCTTCGCTGCGGGCGACGTCGCCGAAGAGCGGGGCGCGAGATCGCGGACCGAATCCTGGGCCAATGCCAATGAGCAGGCAGAGGTCGCCGCCGCCGCGATCCTCGGTTTGCCGAGACCCGAACGATCGCCAGCCTGGTTCTGGTCGGATCAGTATGATGTCAATGTGCAGATCCTCGGCACGGTCGCCGGAGCCGAAAGCGTCGCGGTCGCAACGCCGGAGAGGGGCGAGGGAAGCTGGTGCTATTTTGACGAAGGCCGCCTTTCCGGCCTTGTTGCGGTCAACCGTCCGCGCGACGTGCAGGTGGTCCGGCGCCTGCTCCAGCGCGGCTACCAGATCGACGCAGGCACGCTGGCAGCGGTAGGTAACGACCTCGCGCTACTGCTCAAATCGCCGCCACCTCCCGGTCCAAGCTCCGGCTGCTGAGCTGTCTGCAGGAACATTGTCATGACATACGCCCCCGCCCACCCCGATTCCGCGCCGTCCGCAGCAACCATCCCTACCGTCAGCGGCTTGATCGCGCGCCAGGCCGAATCCGCTCCCGACCGGACCGCCTTGAAATTCGAAGGCGAGAGCCTGAATTATGCCGCACTTGCCGACATGGTGATGAGGACGGCGGCTGCCCTGCACGCCGACGGTGTCCGCGAAGGACACCATATCGCCTATCTCGGCAAGAACCACCCGGCCTATTTTGTGCTGCTCTACGCCGCGGCCCGTCTCGGCGCGGTAATGGTACCGATCAGCTGGCGCCTGGCCGAGCCCGAGATCGAATATATCCTCGCCGACACCGGCGCGGCACTGCTGTTCGCCGATGCGGCAATGGCACAGACTGCCGCCTCGGTCGGCCTGCGTCTGCCGTTCCTGCAGAAGATCGCCACGCTGGCCGGTGGGGGCCGCGCGGCGGGATTGGCTGACTATATCGAACAAGTCGGCGCGAACCATGAAGTCCCGCCGATCGACCGGCCCGACACGGTCTTTCTGCAGCTATACACGTCGGGCACGACGGGCAGACCCAAGGGCGTGATGCTGACCGCCCGCAACATCTTCGCGATGCGCGTCCGCTGCGCCGAAGCGGGTATCGAGTGGGACCTGTGGGGGGACGACGAAGTCGCGCTGATAGCCATGCCCATCTCGCATATCGGCGGAACGGGCTACGGCCTGATGGCACTCTATCATGGGGCAAGCGGCCTTGTAGTGCGGGAATTTTCGCCCGAGATCGTGCTCGAGAGCATTCGCGACGAGCGGGTGAGCAAATTCTTCATCGTGCCGACGGCGCTGCAGATCCTTGTGCGGCATCCCGAGGCCCGGACGACCGACTTTTCGCGCGTCCGCCACATCCTCTACGGCGCTTCGCCGATGCCGTTGCCGTTGCTCAAGGAGGCGATCGAGGTCATCGGCGCCGGGCTTGTCCAGCAATATGGCATGACCGAAACTGCCGGCACGGTCGTGGCTCTCGGCGCGGAGGATCACGATCCGGAGGGCAACCGGCGCATGACGTCCGCAGGCAAGGCCCTGCCGGGAGTCGAGATCCGGATCGTCGACGACGCGGGTGAAATACTGCCCGCGGGAGCAATCGGTGAAATCTTGGTCCGGTCTGACGCCAACATGCACGGATACTGGCATCTCCCGGAGGCAACAGCCCATACCGTGGACAGTGAGAACTGGCTTCGGACCGGCGACGCGGGCTATCTCGATGACGACGGCTATCTCTTCATCTGTGACCGGGTGAAGGACATGGTCTGCAGCGGAGGCGAGAATGTCTACCCGGCCGAAGTCGAAGCCGTGCTCTACGGGCATCCGTCCGTTGCGGAGGCCGCCGTCATCGGCGTGCCGGACGCCAAATGGGGTGAAGCCGTCAAGGCCATTATTGTCCCAAAGGCGGGACGCGCGATCGACGAGGCGGAATTGATCGCTTTCGCCCGTGCCTCGCTTGCCGCGTTCAAGGCGCCCAAAAGCATCGACTTCGTCGATGCCCTGCCCCGCAACGCCTCGGGCAAGGTATTGAAGAAGAATTTGCGCGAGCCCTATTGGCAGGGTTTCGATCGCCGCGTGAATTAGCGGTAGCCGTCGTCAGGCCCGTTCCCAGACTTTCACGTTTCAGACCGCCGCGCACCACCGCATTGATCGCCGCACGATGAAACGCCCCGGCCGCGCTAAACGGCCGAGGCGTCAGTTTCCCTCGCAGTGCGTCCGAGGTTATTAGTAGCGCACCGTAAACTGGGCCGCGATTGTCCGCGGCTTCTCGATGCTCGCGGCATAGCCCGTATAAAATGGCGGTGCGTTGTAAGCGTTGTCTATGATGAGGTTGTTTGTGAGGTTTCGGCCAAGAAGCGCAACCTCGTAGCGTCCTTCCGCGAAGCCGAGCGCAACCCTGGCGTTGAGACGCTGCGCCGACCCGAAGTTATAGAGAAATTCGCTGGCCGGCGGATTGGACGAGCTCGGCGGACGGTAGAATTGCGAACTCCGCCATTCCAGATCCACCCCCGTCGTCAGGCTCACACCCCCGAGATCACGCGAATATGTGGCTCCCAGATTGCCGCTCCATTTCGGTGAAAAGCTCAGTGGCAAATCGTTCGATGTGTCATGCGTGTCGGCGTAAGTGACGGTGGCGTTGAGGCTCAGACCATTAATCGGGCGGACCATGGCATCGAGCGTAAAGCCGTCCGATCGCTGATTGAGAGAGCGATAGATCAGCAGGGCGCCATCCGCGACCGCATTCTGGAAATTATCGACGCGAACTCGGAAGCCGGAAAGGTTCACGTAGCCAATACCCGGAATGGTATATTTCACGCCGACCTCAAGCGTGTGCGCGGTTTCTTCGCTGAACTGCGCGCCTGAACGGAACGCCTCATACGTCGGTGCCGGTTTCGGCTGATTGTTGAAGCCGCCCGATTTCGTCCCCTGGCCATAGGAAACATAAGCCATAAGCTCGGGGCTAAACTCGTACTTGGCGGAAACGCTATAATCCACGGTCGTGCGCGCGCGCTTGACGAGGGTGGCAGGAAACGGCGGCTGCGAGGAATTGGAATAGGGGCCGGCAACAATGCGGGTGTTTCCGATAACCGCCCGTTTCTGCTCGCTGGTAACGCGGACGCCACCCGAAAGCTCGAACTGATCGGTCAGCGCGTAACTCGAATTGGCGAAGGCCGAGAGCGTTTTCGTCACCTGGTCAAAGGCGAAATCGGTGCTGCCAATCGCGGTTCGAGCAAAAATCGGGGTCGAGAATTTATCATGGCCGAAATAGCCACCGAACAGCCAGTTGAAGGCACCGCCTTCATCCGAAGCCAAACGCAATTCCTGCGAGAAGAGTCTGTCGCGCTCCTCGAACCGAGCCGCAAAGAGCGCCGTCGGCAACAGATCGGCATCGATCGAGCTTGCCGCGTCATATTTCTGATACCCCGTGATCGCTGTGAGCGTGACGCCGTCGAGGTCGAGAACAGCGGTGCTGCTGACGCGGTGGCTCCGATACTCGTCTCCCGTCGGACCATAAGGGCCCGTCGCGCCGCTGAAATTGGTCCGGCCTGGCGCGGTGGGGAGGAAGGGATGCGCCACGAAAGATACGGGAACGTAGGAACTGCCTTTGGCGCTGCGATGATCGTATTGATAGACGAGGTCGAGCGTAAAGTTGGAAGCGGGAGTCCACTGCGCCGATGCTCGGCCGCTATAGCTCTTGATTGCGGTTTCGTCGCGGTTGAGCGTGGCATTGTGGATCCAGCCGCCGTCGTCACGATATTGCCCGGCGAAGCGGAACTTCAGGCTGTCAGACACAGGTACGTTGACCATGCCCTCGCCATAGACCGAATCCAGTTCGAACTCGTACCGGCCCGTCAAGGCCGCCTCGAACTTGTCGCGCGGCTTCTGGCTGTTGACGAGAATCGCACCCAAGCTCGCATTCTTGCCCAGGATGGCCTGCGTCCCCTTCACCACTTCGATGCTCTGCAAATCGTAGGTGCCGATCAACATCGAGCGGCCGTGGCCGTTGGCGACGCCGTTGAAGAAGGGCATTACCGACTGTTCGAACGTCGTGCCGGCGCCGGCCGTCCCCATGCCGTAAAGGAAGAGCGCGGGATTGCCGAGCGGGCTCGTGTAAATCTGCATGCTTGGAACAAGCCTGCCGACATTGGTGACGTCCACGATCTGAGCGGTCTGCACCTCGTTTCCGCTGATGGCCTGAATGGTCGCGGCGGTATCCTGAAGATTCGTGCTGCGCTTGAGCGCGGTCACCACGATGGCGTCTTCGCCGCCATCTGCCGCTGCCACGCTGTCGCCCGGGCTCGCTCTATCCGACTGTGCAGCCGCCGGCGTCGCAATTCCCGCGATGGACACGCTTACCAGCAGTCCCAACGAAACTTTCATCTCTCTCTCCCTTGCCAATTATTTTCACAAAACGAATCTATTTTTAAGCTGTAAATATTCCACGTGGTAAATTTACTAGAGGATAGAGCCGACCTCTCGCAAGCTTCCTCGCTCAAGAATCCGGGGTCTGGAGCAGATGGTAGTTGAGCGCCCGGCGCGCCTGGTCGAGCCGCATCCCGCCGCGCACAAGGTTACGGATCTGCTCCTCGACCGCCTCGATCCTTTCAGCGATCTCGGCCACCTCGGCGACCCGGTCCTTCGGGATCGCGACAACGCCATCGGCATCGCCGACCAGCCAGTCTCCCGGCTCGATCCGGACCGAGGCGACCTCGACAGCGACGTTGAACGCGTGGGCGGTTACACGGTCCTTGCCCGTTCGCATCGTGCTGCCACGCGCGAACACCGGATAGGCGAGCTCAACGCAGCGATCACTGTCCCGGCAAACGCCATCGATAACGGTGCCCGCAACGCCCTTGGTCGATGCGACAAAGGTCAGGATGTCGCCCCAGACAGTCGCGTCCATGCGGCCATCGTTCGCGATCAGCACGACTTCGCCCGCGGCGACGTCATCGATATAGTCGCCGACACTGCCGCCGGTGATGCCGACAGGGAGCATCTGGATGGTGAAGGCAGGCCCGGCGAAGCCCATGGTCCGGACGACGGGCGCAAGGCCCAGAATCTGTCCGGGGATGGCGAGTTTATCAAGCGCGTCGGAAAGCGCGGTGGTTCCGACCGCGCGGAGCCGCGCCGAAATGTCGGCCCCGCTCATAGCGCATCCTCTACGAGCATATCTTCGTAATCGGTGCCCATCACTTCGTCGATCGGCACACCGGCCGCGATGTCGCGGGCCATCATTTGTTCGCGTGCGAAGATCCGCTCGGCCATCGCCAGAATTTTCTCGAGGCTATCCGCGGCCAGGAACACCACGCCGCTCGCATCGGCGATAACCCAGTCCCCCTGCCTCACCGCGAGGCCGGCAACCGTGATCGGCTCCCCATGCGCGAGTTCGGCCACACGTCCGCGCGCGGTGACAGGCACGCCGGCACGTGCATAAACGGGGAAACCAAGTTCTGACGCCTCGTCGATGTCGCGCACCGCGCCGTCGACGATCACGCCTTCGATGCCGCGCGCGATCGCGCCACGCGATAGCAGGCCTCCCCAGCCCGATACGTCGACACGTCCCCGATGCTCGACAACGATGATATCGCCTGCCTCTGCCGCCACGATCGCGCCGGCGCCAAGATGAACCTTCGGCCGCCCTGCCACCGGAGCGCCAAGGCGCACCGTACGCACCCGACCGGCAATACGCGCACGCGCCGTTAGCGGGAGAAGACCATGGATGGCACCCGGAAGCCCGAGCGCATCGAGCGCATCGGATAGTGTCGGCGTATCGAGCGCCCGCAGCCTTGTCTTGAAATCTCTCGTCGTCATCGATCCTGCCCTGTCGGTGTCAGTCCGCGATCCAGCCGATCGCGTCACATTGAAGAAGCATGTTTGCCGCCAGTCCTTCGTTGGCCAGCGTGTGCCGCGCCGGACGGCTTTCGGGATCGGGAAAATGCCGCAGCCATTCCGCGTTGATCGCCGCCCGCACGGAGGGGTGCTTCACATGAAAGGTGATCCGCGCAATGCTGCCGAGATCGCCGCCCGCCGCTTCCATGATTGCCGCGAGATTTTCGAAGGTGAGCTGCACCTGCGCCGCCGAATCGTCGGGAATCGCACCACGCGCCCGGTCGAGACCATAAACCCCGCCGGTAACGACGAGCGGGCCAACGCGCGACGCCGCCGGGATCGGCTGATCGCCATGGCTGAAGCCGGGCACCGCGATGCTCCGCCGACCGCTCATGATTCACCGTCTTTCCAAACCGCGAACCCGCACCCGATCCCGGTGCCGGCCGCAGTCCGCCGGATCGGTTCATATTCGACCCAGGCAAGGGGCAAATGGTTCGCCGCGCCAGCCGTCATCACCCAGTTGAGTATCTCCGAGGATCCCTCCTTGAGCGCCTCGAACGGAAGACTGCGCAGGATCGTCCCGTCCGGTTCGGCAAGACCTTCGATAACGCGCCGATCGAGGGCCTCCTCGACGACGAAATGGCTGAGACCGCCCGAGGCGAGAACGGCGACCTTGAGATCGAGCGGGCTCGCTTCGATCGCCTCGCGAAGCTTGCGGCCGATGTCGAAGCAGCGGCCAGGCCGCGGAACGTTGGGGGGATAATAGGTATTGAGAAGTACGGGCACCATCGGAATGAGACGCTGTCCGAACAGACGCTCGGCCGGAAAACCGAAGGCATGGCCGAAGCCAGACGTCCTGGGATCGGTTACTTGCTCTGCGATCGCTAGATCGACCTCGCGGTCCATCAGCCCGTTTATAATGTCGAGCGCGAGGCCCGGATGCCCCGGAAAGACATGGGTTTCATCCATGCCATAGCCTTCGGCAACCTTCTGAAGCCAGGGCGCCAGTTCATCGTCGAAGCTGTGCGTGATAATCTCGGCGCCCCAGTACACCGCGACCGCCGGCATGTTGCCGGGGGCGTAAAGCTCCTCCTGGTCGTCGCCGATCACGACGATTACATCGGGATCGGCTTCGGCGATCTCGGCCGCCAATCGGTCGAGATGCGCCTGACAGCGCGCTGCGATGGCGCAGAACGTCTCGGGCGTCGCCGCCTCGGCATAGGGAGCGCCGCGAAGTGCGACGAGGGTTTCGTAATCAACGAACTGTCCGTCCGCCAGGCTAAGCCGGGGATTGCGGAGATCGGCCGCCGCACGGTTGTGCCAGTCCTCGCCATCGAGTGTGAGCATCGGGCTGTGCGATGTCGCAGCCCCCAGAACGATGCGTGCCATGCCTAGATATCCAGGCGCGCAAAGAGATGGCGGGCATTGCCTTCGAAAATCGCGGTGCGGGCCTCGTCGTCAAGCGCGGGGATCGCCTCGATGAGCGGCTTGATATCGTCGTAGGCCCGGCCGGTGGCCGGGTCTATCCCGCCGCCGGAGCCCGGGCGCTCGGTCCCGAAGCAGCAGCGATCATGACCAACGGTTTTGAACAGCAGTTCGAGCGAGTCCTGGTTATGCAGCACCGTATCGAACCAGAATTTGCGCAGCACTTCATCGAACGTCGGCGCATCCTGAGATACGCGGCCGGCCGCTCGCGCCATCTCGCGGTGCGAGCGCCATCGGCCGACCTGATAAGGGATGGGACCGCCGCCATGGCTGATCATCAGCTTCAGATCGGGGAAACGGTCGAACACGCCGGCGCGATAGATGGACGTGATGGCAAGGCCTTCTTCCGCCATGAAATGCTCGTCATAGGTCTCGCGGCCGTTGCAGCACTGCCCCGAATGGATATGCGCGGGCAGGTCGAGCTCGCACAATTTCTCGTAAAGGGGATACCAATAGGGATCGCCAAGCGGCGGGCTTGCGTTCATCCCCTCGCTCGGGTCCGGGTTCAGCAGGACGCCGACGAAACCCAGGTCATTCACGACGCGATCGATTTCATCGAACAGCGAGGTGACGTCACGTCCGGCTTGCTGCGGCAGGGCTCCAACGCCGCGAAAGCGGCTCGGATGCATCTTGACGGTGCGGGCTATCAGCTGGTTGCTATCGACCGTCCAGTCAACGATGTCATGCCAGCGCGCGGTCCCGTTCACCATCAGGAACGGCCGCGGCGAAAGCAATTGAAGGTCGGTCCCGACACCGTCCATAATCGCGACATTCTGGTCAGCGGAGGCAGCCAGATCCTTGTCGCTGACGATGGCGCTGAGATGATCGCCATATTGCCCGCCCGACACCAGCAGATTGCTGCGGTGGGCGTAAAAGGAATTGGGCGCGACAAGGTGCGCGTGCGCGTCGATGATCATGCTGGGATGGCTCCGTTTCGAAGTCGGTATATGTCGAGCGTGGTCTCGCCTGCTTCGAGACGACGGAAGATCGTGCGTTCTTCCGCTTCGCGCGCTTCGGCAGCGGTGACGACAGCGGCCGCATCCGCTGCCGGAATCGCAAACAGCCCATCGGCGTCACCGACGATCAGGTCGCCTGCGCGAACAGTGACGTCACCCAGCCGAACCGGCTCGCCGAGCGCGCCATCGCCGCCGAAATCCTTCGCCGTCCCCTGAATGGCGATCGAGGTGCAGAAAGTCGGGAAGCCAAGTTCCACAAGTTGGCGACTGTCGCGAACGCCCCCGGTGAGCACGAGGCCCGCAAGGCCCCGCGCCACAGCGGCACGGGCCATCACCTCGCCCCAATGGCCGTAACCTTCGCCGGCGCCGACATCGACCACAAGCACCGCGCCGGCTTCCGCTTCCGCAATTGCACGGTGGAGCCACAAATTATCGCCACGCGGGGAGCGCACGGGAAAAGCGGGTCCGGCAAGCAGCATAGATGCGGAAAGGGGCTTGAGACCGAAAGGGAGTGCCCCTCGCCTGCCGGCAGCTTCGTGCAACGAGGCAGTCCCCAGCCCGACCGCGCGGCCGAGCAATTCCGCTCCGAACGGATGCGACCATCCCGCCATCGAATCAACCTCTCCGTTCGGTTCATGTTTTCATTGTTATTATACCGATTGGATAGTTTAGCAAGGCTTAGATAGATGTGTTGTAAAATTTAGCTGCAGCTCGGGCCTTTCCGAACGCGCAACCAGCCGTCGCGACGTGCTCTTGCCAATGAGCGCGCGATGGTGAGCCCACCGCGCCTTGTCTTTTGAAGGTTCGACACCGCGCGCCGGACACCGCGGCGCCCACGCGAAGCGGTCCCGGTCAGACGGGGCGCAGCAGCAGCGTTACCGCGAAGCGGCCGTTGCGGCGGCCGAACGTGACCGTGCCGTCATGCGCGGCCGCCACGCGGCTGACGATGGCAAGGCCCAGCCCGGTCCCCTCGCCGCCACGCGCGCTATCGCCGCGGGCGAAGGGGCGCAGCATCTGTTCGCCCGCGGTCGGCGCGATGCCCGCGCCGGCATCGCTGACCGTGATCCGCAGCGCACCCGCTTGCACCGCAGCGTCCATCATGATCGGCGCCACGCCGTGACGCGCCGCGTTCGACAGCAGGTTGCCCACGGCCCGCGCCACCGCCTGCGGCCGCAGCGCGAAGGCTAGCCCGGGCGCGACATCGGGCGTGACCGTGCCCACCAGCCCGGCGTCCACCACCGCGCGCGCCAGCAGCCCGCCCACGTCGGTCGGCACCGGCGCCTCGTTCTCGAAACCCCGGCCGAAATCGAGGAACTGGGTCAGCATCGCCTCGATCCGGTCAACCTGCCGCAGCGCAGTATCCTCCAGTTCCTCGTCCTGCCCGCGCAGCATTTCCAGCGAGAGCCGCAGCCGCGTCAACGGCGTGCGCAAGTCATGGCTGACCCCTGCCAGCATCAGCGCGCGCTCGGCTTCCTGCCCGGCGATCCGCGCGGTCATGCGGTTGAGCGCTCCGGCCACGGCGGCCACTTCCTCCGGGCCGGAGACGTCGAGTTGCGGCTGGGTGCCATCGGCGCGGTAGCCATCGACGCTTTGCGCCAGTTGCCGCAGCGGCCGGTCGATCCGGCGCTGCAACGCCAGTCCGCAGGCGATCGCAATCACGAAGGCCACGAACGAGGCGAGCATCAGGCTGGCCAGCGCCCCACGCTGACGCGGCGGCGTGATGCTGACCCAGAAATCGCCCTGCCCCATGCGCAGCAGGAACCATAGCCGTCCGCCCGTATCGGTGCGCCAGACGAGTTCGTCCTGCATATGCAGGCGCGAGGCGAGCGTCAGCGTGAACTGCCGCTCCACCATCGTGGGAAAGCGCGGCCCGTCCGAAGGTACGTCCGCCGCCGGGCGCACCGCCATGCTGCCCGCGCGGTTGATCCCGTCGATCAGCGCCGCCTGCCGAGCCGGATCCATTTCGCGCATCGCCTGCGACAGCGCGGTGACCATGTCGGCGGTGACGGCGGCGACGCGGATCACTTGCGGGCGGATCACCAACGTCATGACGAGAAAGCCGGCAAGCAGTTGCCCCGCCAGCACCACCGCCACCAGCAGCGCCACGTTGCGATGGAACAGCCGCCGGAACACGCGCCTCAGCCCCCCGCCGCCCTGTCGGCCATGCCGTCCGTCAACACATAGCCGACGCCCCATACCGTTCGCACATGCCGCGGATCGGCCGCATCGTCGCCGATCGCGCGGCGCAGGCGCACGATCTGCACGTCGATGGCCCGGTCGGTCACTTCCGCATCACGCCCCAGCGCCCGTTCGATCAGTTGCGCCCGGCTGAGCGGCCGCCCGGCGCTGCGCGCCAGTGCCGCGAACAGCGCGTATTCGCGCGAGGACAGCGGCAGCACCGCGCCATCGCGGCTGACCGTCATCGCGGAGAAATTGATGCGGAACGGACCGATTTCGCGCTCCTCGTCGCGCGTCATGGTCCGCTCCGGCCCCAACCGGCGCAAAATAGCGGCCAGCCGTGCCACCAGTTCGCGCGGCAGGAACGGCTTGGCGAGGTAATCGTCCGCGCCCATCTCCAGCCCTAGCACGCGGTCGATCGGATCGCCCCGCGCGGTGAGCATGATCACCGGCGTCGCATCGCCCGCCGCCCGCAGCCGGCGCACCACTGCCAGGCCATCCTCGCCCGGCATCATCAGATCGAGCACGATCACGTCGGCCGGCTCGCGTTGCAGCGCCGCGTCCATCGCCTTGCCCCCGTCCACCGCGCGCACGGCATACCCGTGCTCCGACAGGAAACGCTGCAACAGCGCGCGCAGTTCAGAATCGTCGTCGACAACAAGCACGCGGGGCGAACGGTGGCTCATGCCCCGCCTTGTGCCATTCCCGCCGGGCCGCCGCCAGCGCGCAAGCTGTGACAAATGGTGACAGCGCGCCGTGCGTGTCACGGCTTGCCGCATGATCGCGTTTCACCGGCATTGTCATGACACATCGCCTTGCCATTTCCTCGCCATCGCCAGTCAACGGCGTTCATTTTCACGCAAAGGAAACCCGACCATGATGCGCAAGACCATGAACACGATGATCGCCATGCTCGCCGCCACGACCCTGCTTGCCGGCGCCACCGCCGCCGAGGCACGGCAGGGGATGGTGCGCGTGCGCGGCGCCAATGGCGCGGCCACCGGCATCGCCGGGCCACGCGGCATCGCCGGACGCGCCCACGGCACCTATCAGTCGTCCGACGGCACGGTGACGCATGCCAGCGGCAGCGCGTTCCGGGGCGCCAACGGCAGCCGCGGCTATCGCGGTTCGTCCACGTCCGTTTCGCCCGACGGCACCGTGACGCGCAGCGGGCAGGCCGCCGCCAGCGGTGCGCGCGGGTCCGCCAGCAGCGCGGGCAGCTTCACCCGCTCCGCCGACGGCACCTGGAACGGCAGCCGCTCCACCCAGGCGACGAGCGCCACGACCGGCAATTCCTATTCGGGTTCGACAACGATCGATCCGACCACGGGCAAGCCCGTCCATTCCGGCACCTGCACCGATGCCTCTGGCGCCACGATCCCCTGCCGCTGATCCCGGCGCTTCCGTTTCCCTCCGGCGCGGGAAAGCTTTCGGCTTCCCGCGCCTTTCCCGTCGCCATAAGGAAAAGTGTATGAGAGCCCTTCCGATCGCGCTGGCCGCGCTGGCCATGATCCCCGCCGTCGTCCACGCGGCCCCTGCCCGCGCCACCGCGCTGCCCGAAGGCGCCGCCGATCGCCTGCGCGAAGCCGATGCCAACGGGGATGGCGCGATCAGCCGCACCGAACTGGGCGCATGGCGCGTCAGCCAGTGGCAGCGCATGGATCGCAATGGCGACGGCACCTTCTCGCGCGATGACCTGCCCGCGCTGATGCGCAGCCGGTGGGATTCCGATCGTCTGGTCAAGCTGCGCCAGGTCTACGACCGCAATGGCGATGGACGGATCAGCCGCACCGAATTCGTCGACGGCCCCGCCCCTGCCTTCGAGGCCGCAGATACCAACCGCGACGGCGTGGTCAGCGCGCAGGAGATGCAGGCGCTGAAGGCCCGCAAGGCCGGCTGACCTCCCGCCCTTCCTCGCGAAACGCGCGCCCGGCGGCCCGGCATTCGGCCGGATCGGTCAGCGCTTGATCGGCAATCCGGCCGAAGCCCATGCGTTGAAGCCGCCGGCAAGATGCGTATCGACGGCGGCCTGCGCCACCGCGCACTTGTCGAGCGCCATGGCCGAACGCTTGCCTCCAAGGCAGTTCAGCACCAGCTTCTTTCCGCCCGCATCGGGCAGATGCGAAGCCTGAAACGTCGACAGCGGCATGTTGACCGCGCCGGGAATATGACCGGCCGCGAACTCGTCCGCCTCGCGCACATCCACCACCATCGCCTTGCCATCGTCCAGCAGCGCCGCGAGTTCGGTCGCGCCGATTTCCGCATGCCGGGGCTTTCCGAAACCAAAGACCATTCGTCGTCCTTTCCGAGTCCGGAGGGCGATTTGCGGCGCCCTCAAAATTGATATTGCTAATATTGTAATTACATTATATAAGTCAATTGTAATTTACAGCGAGCTGTCGGTGAAGGAGCGCGACAATGCACAAGGATTGGCCAGCGATGGCAACCGAACTCTCCGGTGCGATCAAGGAAGTGCGGCTTGGCACGCCCGAGGTGATGAAGGCGTTTTCGGCCATGGCCAAGGCCGCCACCGACGCCGGCGCACTGGATAGCAGGACCAAGGAACTGATCGCGCTGGCCATCGCCGTGGCGATCCGCTGCGACGGTTGCGTCGCCTTTCACGCCCAGGCGGCGGTGAAGCACGGCGCGACGCGCGAAGAGGTCATGGAAACCATGGGCATGGCGCTCTACATGGGGGCAGGCCCCAGCCTGATGTATGCCGCGCAGGCGGTCGAGGCCTATGACCAGTTCGCGGCAAAGGGCTGATTGCCAGAACGGACGAACCGTATGTCCCCGACCGATGCCGCAATCGTCATCTGCCCCCGGTGCGCGGCGGCCAACCGCGTGCCGCAGGGGCGGCTGACGCAGCATCCCACCTGCGGCAAATGCAAAGCGCCGCTGTTCACCGGCCAGCCGGTGAACGCCACGCTGGCCGCGTTCGACCGGCACGTGGGCAAAGGCACGTTGCCGGTTCTGGTCGATTTCTGGGCCGAATGGTGCGGTCCATGCAAGGTGATGGCGCCCGCGTTCGCCTCGGCCGCGCAGGCACTCGAACCCTCGGTACGGTTGCTGAAGGTTGATACCGAACGGGAACCGGCGCTGGCCGCACGTTATGGCATCCGTTCGATCCCGACGATGATCCTGTTTTCGGGCGGGCGCGAGGTGGACCGCATCTCCGGGGCGATGGACGCACGCCGCATCGCGGCCTGGGCGCAACGCCCCTGATCGTTGCGACCGATCGTAAGCCGTTCGCTCCGCCGCGGCCGCCACGGACAACGGTCGGCCAGCCACACCGTCAAATCCGGCAGCGACGTCCAAATGGCTTCCATCACGAGCAAGCCCGGAGCGCACACTAAAGGGGCGGCCGTTGCCGGCCGCCCCTTCGCTGGCGTTCATGCGCCGGGGAAGATCAGAACTTCTTGTTCACCGTCACCGCGAATTCGCGCGGGCGACCGACATTCGAATAGGCCGTGCCGGCGGACGATGCGAGCGCCTGGAACCGCAGCGGCAGGTAGTAATACTTGTCGAACAGGTTCTGCGCTTCCACCGAAATCGACAGATCCTCGTTGGCGTTCCGCCAGGTAATGCGGGCGTTGGCCAGCGTGTAGGACGGGTTGTAATCCAGCGGACCGAAGTTGCCGCCGCCCAGCGCAAGGCGCCCGATCGTCTGCTTGCCGACATGCGACAGGTCGATGCGCGGCGTGATGGAACCGGAAGAGCCGAGCCCGGCGCGGTATTGCACGCCCAGGCTCCACCGCCACTTCGGCGTGGTGATCGGGTCGGCCAGACGGATCGATCCGCCCACCGTCGGCCCGATGCGCGACCACGAGCCATCGATGTAGCTCAGCGAGCCATCGATATCGAGACCGGGGATCGGGCTCGCGCTCAGTTCGGCTTCGGCGCCGGCCATGTGCCCGTCACCCGCATTCTGGATGGCCGCGCAGGGGAACGGATCGGTCCCCACGGCAAAGCCGTCAAGCAGCGAACAGTCGCCGATCGGCAGCTGGATATTCTTGTAGTCGTTATAGAAGCCGGAAAGGTTCAGGCGCAGCTTGCGGTCGAACAGATCGGTCTTCAGGCCGGCTTCGTAAGCCGTCAGCGTTTCCGGCGTGAAGGTGCCGTTCTTCGCCTGCGCCTTGGTGAACGGACGCGCGGTCACACCACCGCCCTTGAAACCGGTGCTGACGGTCGCATAGGCCAGCACTTGCGGGCTGAAGCGATAGTCGACCGAAATACGCCAGTCGACCTTGTGGCCATCGTACTTGGCAACCGAACCGTCCAGCGCGCCGACACCGAAGATATCGACCAGCGGACCGCCGCTCCAGTTCTTGCGAACGAAGGTGTAGTCCTTGTGCTCCTTGGTGTAGCGCAGACCGCCGGTGATCGTCAGTCCTTCGACCGGCCGGACAATGACCGTACCGAACGCGGCCTTGCTGTTGGCGTTGACCGGATCGTTGCCCAGGAACTGAAGGAACAGTGCCGGCGCACCGTGGCCGATATAGCGAATGTCCTGCCGGGTGAAGTAGATCGACTGCTGGTCGTTGTAATAGCCACCCAGGGTCCAGTCGACCATATCGCCGATCTTGCCGTTGAGGCGCAGCTCCTGGCTGAAGAAGCGGAAGCGCAGATCGTTGAAGCCGGCGCCGCCAATGAGCGGATCGGGCGTGTAATCGTCATCGGTACCGAACTGTTCGCGATACTTGCGATAGGCCGTGATCGACTGGATCTTCAGCGAATCGTTCAGCGAAATGTTCAGATTGCTGGAAACGCCCCAGCCCGTGAACTTCGTGGTATTGGGCATGGTATAGGCTTGCGCCGCCTGCCCGCCAGCCGGAAGGTAGAAACTGGCATAGGTGCAATAGCGGCCGCAGGTGAAATCGATCCCGTCCGATTTCGCCGGGTTCGAATAGGACAGCACACCCGCCGCGTTGGTGCGGTTTTCGTAGGTGTAATCCCCGGTCACCGTCCAGTCGATCGTGTCGTTGGGATTGTAACGCAGCGACCCGCGCAGGCCCGAATAGTTCTTCTCGCCAAGCTTGGCGACGACGCAGTTCGACGGCGTGGAGGCATTGCCGGCGATACCGAGAGCATTGCCCGGCTTCGCGCAGCCATAGTCAATCTGGCTGACATAGCCGTCCTGGCGCTTGAACACCCCGGAAACGCGGGCATAGAGCCCCTCGGCAAGCTTGAAATTGGCACTTCCGCGCAAATCGATGCGGTTGCGGGAACCATAGGCCGCCTCGACCGAGCCGCTGTTTTCGGCGGCGGGCTTGGCCGAGAACAACTTGATCGCGCCACCGATGGAGTTCCGCCCCGTCAGCGTTCCCTGCGGGCCACGCAGCACTTCCACGCGATCCAGATCCAGCAAGTCCATAACGCTGCCGGTCAGGGTCGCGAAATAGACGTCATCGACGTAGATACCGACGCCGGGTTCGTAGGCGGGGTTGAAGTCATACTGGCCGATGCCGCGAATGTAGGCCGCCATCGACGATCCGAAGGCCCCGCCCATCTGCGTGAGCTGGACGTTGGGCGCCTGGGCCGCGATCTGCGAAATATCGGTCTGGTTGCGAGCTTCCAGCAGCTTGGAATCAACCGCCGTGATCGACAACGGCGTGTCTTGAAGGCGTTGCGACCGGAACTGCGCCGTCACCACGATTTCACGCGAAGCGGCGGCATCGTCGGATGTCGATTGCGCCTGCGCCGCTTCCTGCGCGAAGGCCGGCATGGCGAGACCAAACGCAAGCGCCGCGGCACTTCCCGCGGAAAAAAGACGCACGATTCCTGCAGTACGGTTGGCGATTGCCATATCCCCTCTCCTGTTAGTATCCTCTACGGGACAGCCTTGCTAATTGTTAGTTAGGCATACAAACTTACCCGTGGCAAGCGCTTCCTGCACCATGTCGCCGCAAAAACGGCGCTGATGCACAAAAGTCACAAAACCACCACCAGCCTGGCTGCCGCCTCTTGCCGTCCGCGCCGGGTGCGGCGATAGGCAACGCCATGACTTCCAAGGCTTCCGCCACGCCCGATCCGCAGACCGACGGCACCGACAACGTGGCCCTGCTGATCGACCTGCTGAAGCTGGCCACCTTCATCGCCGGCCCGATGCGCGATGGCGTGGCGGAGCCGCTCGCACTCAGTTCCAACGATCTGCGCGTGATTCTCGCGCTGGGCGGCGAAGGCGAACTGGCGGGGCACGACCTGTCCGAAATCATGGGAGTCCCCCCCATGAATGTCAGCCGCGCGCTGGCCAGCCTTCTGGAACGCGGCCTTGTCGAACTCGGCAGCGATCCGGCGAACCGCCGCCGAAAGCCTTTCCGGCTGAGCGCGCAAGGACGGGCGACTTTCGCCAGCACGCTGCCCGCCATGGAGAAAGTGGGCGGCGCCCTGTTCGTCGATCTCGACAAGGCGGAGCGCATGGCGTTCGGCCGGGCCATGCAGGCCGTGCTGGCGCGTATTCCGGGCTGGATGGACCGTCACAGCCCGCCTGACGATCGAACGCAAGGTCCATCATGATGTCGCCTTGCTGGCCAGCACCGCACCGAACCGGGGATGCGCGAAGTGCATCGGCACGTCATGGCGGTGCGGCCATGTCTGGCGGATTTCCGCGCTGCGGATTTCATCGGGGCCGAACGGATTTTCGGGATAGCACTCGGTCAAGGGCTGGAGATGCGCGATGGTCTTCGACCAGCCGGCTTCGTATTCGCCCTGCCACTGCATCATGTAATCGAGCCGCTTGATCTTCCAAACGCCATCTTCGCGCACGTAATCGTTCTCGTAGATCCCCGCTTCCATGAACTGGAGCGGCAGGCCTTCCGGCTTGAAGGCGCGCGTTTCGTGGCTGCCGCCAAACAGCATGCCACGAAACCGGCCTTTCGCGGTCTGCCGATCGGGCGCGACAGTAATGATGTCCTGCATCTGGAAATGATCGAGCAGGAAGCCATAGGCCGGCGCTTCCTCGCCCGGAGCCAGGAACAGGCTACGGAACCAGTTGCCATAGAGCCGACGCGCGCCTTCCCGCCCCCGGTAGATGCCCGAAAGGAAGATCACCTCGCCGTCCTCGGCAAAAAGCTCTGCCACGTCATCGGCGCGATTGAAGTCGATGTAATAGCCATAGGCCCAGTGCAGGCGGCGGATGGCGTTCACATCCTCCAGCAGCCCCACGCGGCTTTCCAACGCCTCCAGGCGAGCGGAAACGTCCGTCATTTTCTACTCTCCCAATTCCGATCTTTGTATGTAACACTAACAATAACAGTCGAGAGAACCATTGCGAGAGGAAAACATGGCGCATGCCAAAAAAGACGGTTCGGAATGGTCCGGCCAGGTCGCGTTCGTAACGGGTGGTGTCACCGGGATCGGCCTTGGCGTGGCGCAGGCGCTCAGCGATGCCGGCTTGCGGCTGGCGCTCAGCTATCGCAACGAGGCCCATCGCGAACTGACCGCGCGCTGGTTTGCCGATAAAGGGCGGGAACCGCCGCTGTTCGTACCGCTGGATGTAACCGACCGCGCCGGCTTCGCCGAAGCGGCCGAGGCCGTGGAAAAGCACTTCGGCGCGGTACACGTGCTGGTAAATAACGCCGGCGTCAGCGTGTTCGGGCCAACCGACGAGGCGAGCTATGCCGACTACGACTGGATCATGGGCGTCAATTTCGGCGGCGTGGTCAACGGACTGGTCAGCTTCCTGCCCAGGATCAAGGCGGCCGGCGGGCCGCGCCATGTCGTCAACGTGGCGTCGATGGCGGCCTTCCTGCCGGGGCCGCAAGCCGGGATCTACACCGCAAGCAAGTTCGCCGTGCGCGGCCTGACCGAATCGCTGCGCTACAACCTAGCGCCCCACGGCATCGGCTGTTCGCTGTGCTGCCCCGCGCTGACCCGGACCAACGCATGGGATTCGGCGCTCAAGCGCCCCGACACTTTCGCCGACAGCGGCTTTGCCCCCGTTGCCCGGGCTGAGTTGGAGCAGTTCGGGACCGCTTTCGAAGCCGGCATGGACCCGTACGAAGTCGGCCGCAAAGTGTTCGCGGGCATGGTCGAAGACAGGGGGCTGATCCTCACCCATCCGGAGTTCCGCGAGGATTTCGAGGAAATATTCCGGGACAGCGTGAACGCCCTGCCCGACGAGGAAGCGCCGCCCGCCCGGCTCGAAATCGAACGCCTGCGCCGCGAGGCAAACAAGGCGGCAAAGGCCGGCCGGATCATCGGTCTTTCCGATCTCACCTGACAGCCATCGGTTGCGCCGCACGGCGTCGCCGCTATCCTCGCGATCGGCGGGGATTCCACGGAGAAAAGACGATGTGCGATCAGGATACCGAAGCCGATAACGAAAGCTGGCTGGCGTTGAACCGCCGGCAATTCACCGCCCTGGGCGCAGGCGCGGCGGCGATGACCATCGTTCCCGGCTGCATGGCCCAGACGCACGATGGCGCGGGCGCGATGAAGGTAGCCAGCCGCGCGGTGACGATCACCACGCCTGACGGAAAGGCCGATGCCTTCTTCGTCCATCCCGAAGGCGGCAAGCATCCCGCCGTGATCCTATGGCCCGACATCGCCGGCCTGCGCGATGCCTACAAGACCATGGGCACGCGGCTGGCGGAAGGGGGCTACGCCGTGCTGGTGGTCAACCAGTACTACCGCTCCAGCCCGGCACCGATTCTCAACAGCCTGTCGGAATGGCGCTCGCCCGAAGGGCAGCAGAAGCTGGCGCCGATGATCGCGGCGATCACGCCGGCGGGCACCGTGCGCGATGCGGCGGCTTTCGTCGCCTGGTTGGACGGGCAGGCGGAAGTGGACACCGGCCGGAAGATCGGCACCTGCGGCTATTGCATGGGCGGGCCGTTCACCGTCCGCACCGCGCTGGCCAATCCCGCACGGGTCGGCGCGGCGGCTTCGTTCCATGGCGCCAGCCTGGTCAACGACACGCCCGACAGCCCGCACAAGCTGCTCGCGCAGACGCGGGCGGCCTACCTCTTCGCGATCGCGCAGAACGATGACGCCCGCGCGCCGGACGACAAGGTGCGGTTGCGCGAAGCGGCCGATGCGGCGAAGCGGCCTGCGGAAATCGAGGTCTACCCCGCCCAGCACGGCTGGTGCACCATCGACGCGCCGATCTACGACAAGGCACAGGCCGAGAAGGCCTGGGGTCGCATGCTCGCGCTGTACAAGCAGTATCTCTGAGAGAGAATATCAGTCGGAAATGCTGCGCGCGGCCTGGCGCAGCATTTCCGCATTCTCCGCGATCATCCGGCCGGTTGAGCGGGGTTTCCGCCCCGTCAGCCGTTCGACGTCATCGGACCGGATTTCCAGGAACCCTTCGCGGATCGCGCGGCCGAACGAGACCATGTCGTCGCTGTTCCACGGGATGCCGTTGACGGACTGGTCATCGACCGGACGACGCGGGATGCCCATGGCGTCGAAGATCGCGTATTGGGTCGGGTCATCCACCGGTTCATAAGTCAACGGCTGCCCGGTGGCCTCCGCCATCAGTGCCGCCACGTCGCGGAAGCTCTGCAATTCCGGCCCGGTGATGTCGTAAGTGCGTCCTTCGTGCCCCTCGCCCGCGAGAACCGCGACCGCGCAATCGATGCAATCGTCCCGCCAGACCATCGCCTCGCGCCCGTCGCCGGCATTGCTGGTCCACTTGCCCGCCTGCATCACGCCCGGCCCCGCCATCAACACCATCGCATCGGCATAGTGCGCATCGCGCAGCATGGTCCAGCCGCAGCCCGAGGCGCGGATGAGCCGCTCGGTCTCGATGTGATCGTGCCGCACTTCGGCCGGATTCGCCGGATCGTCGATGCCGATAAAGCTGGTATAGACGATCTGCCGCACGCCGGCCGACGCCGCCGCTTCGATTGCCGCCCGGTGCTGCTGCACCCGCGCGCCCACCCGCGTCCCGCTGATCAGCAGCATCCGGTCGGCCCCTACCACGGCGTCCACCAGCGTTTCCGGCTTGTCGAAATCGCCATAGCGCACCGTGCAACCTTGCGCGGCACGGTGCGCCAGTTTTTCGGGCTTGCGCGTAATCAGGATCAGGTCGGCCCCGCGCCCTTGCGCGATCAATCGGTCCGTCGTCCCCTGACCATAGTTCCCCGAGGCGCCAGTGATGACGATGCGCGTCACGCCGCCGCCGCATCCAGCTGCGCCTGCGGCACCCACCAGCCATGCACCTGCGGGCGCAGCCGCGCGGGGATCGCCACTTTCGCCACCGGCCCCGCCGCAAGGTTGCCGGCATCGACCACCCACGCCTCGTGAACGAAGCGGTTCTCGCCGACCTGCCGGTCCACGATCATGACCAGCCAGCCATCGTGCTCGGGGTCCTTCGCCGGCACATGCACCGGCTCGTTATAGCCGGCCTGCGGCGGCAGGGGCAGCGCCTGCGAGACATGCGGCGTGGCTGTGTCCATCCCGTCCAGGCGCACCAGCAGGTTGAAGGCGACACCTACCGGCCCGGCGAACAGCGGCGGCCCCTGCAGGTCCGGATTCATCGAGAGCATCCAGCCATGGCCATAGCGGCGCCCCTGCTTCGCGGCGGGGATCACCGGGAAATCGCCGGGAGGCCCGATGATCGTTTCGGTCACGTCGCCACCGTCCGCCGTCGGATCGACGGTCCAGCGGGTCAGTGCTCCCTGAACCTCTTGCGGCGCCATGAAGATACCCGATGGCTCGCGGATGAACGCGAAGGCGTTGGTGTTGTTGAGGCACGCATCGAAGTGCAGCAGGCCGCTCTCATCCTCCCACGCGTTCATCATGTGGTAGGAATGACACCCCTTCGGCCCCTTGAACCACTTGATTTCCGATACGTCGCCATAACGCGGCATCACGCCCAGCCAGGAAGCGCGTTCCGGTTCGTGGTGCCAGTGTTCACCGCCAGCCTCGATGCGCTCCCGATCGGCGGTCGTCGGATAGATCGGGAACAGCGCGTAGTTCTCGCTGATCGTGAAATCGTGCATCATCGCGCAGTACGGCGCATCGAACCACTGTTCCGACTTCAGCACGCCATCGGGACCGACGATGCAATAGGCGACTTTCTTCGATGCAAGGCCGTCCGCTTCGTAGCCATAGAAGAACAGTTCGCCGGTGCTCGCATCGATCCGGACGTGCGCGGTCATCGTTTCGGACTTCAGCGCACCATCGAAATCATAGGAGCCGATGGTTTCGAGCGTGCGAGGATCGACGCGATAAGGGCGCCCATCCTCTTTCGCCATCAGCAGGCGGCCAGCGTGCCAGACCGGCGTGGTGTTGGCGACCGTGCGGTCGATCCCGCGCACATCCTCGTCATCGGTAAAGGTGTTGCGGTATTTGCCAAAGCGCGCGCGGCCCAGCTCCTTTTCCGCCTTGTGCCGTGCTGTTTCCACGAACCGGATGGAGAAGTCGGCCGTGCCATCCGCATTGAACGACAGACGGCTGACCATGCCATCGCCCGACAGCGTGTGATCGCTGGCGAACTTGGGCGGATAGGCCGGGTCGGGAACCGCGCGGAAGAAGCTGCCACGCACTTCGGCCGGCAGCGTACCCTCCACCGTCAGCCCCTTCAGTTCGACCTCCTGGCCAACCGGCTCGTTCAGGCCGGTGAAATACGGAGTCTGCGGGAAAGCGCCCATCGATCCTCATCCTAACAATTGTTATTGTTTCTCCTTACAGGGTGAAACGGGCGATGCCAACCGATTCCGCAACGGCGCGCGCCACGATTGGCAATGGACGGAACTGCAGCATTCGCGCTTTTCGTCCACGCCAAAACGGAAAGGACCGCCGCCGCGAATGCGACGACGGTCCTGGAAGCTGCCTTCCCGCTGGGCGGGTAAATCGGCCTCCTCTCCAACCGGTCAGAAGTCCTTCCCTAAACGTCCCGGAATGGCGAACTGCGATCTGAAACAGGACGTGGCAAACAGGTTCCGGACTTCAAACGAAACGGGGTGCGACTCCTTGCATTGGTGTCAACCGGCAAGCGAACAATTCCGGGAAAATAGCCTTCTAAGGGATGCGACGCAATCATTGTTGCAAAGACGTCGCCACGAGGTGCCGCAATTGCACCACCGTCGAACGGCATCACGCCCACCACCAGGCCGTTGCGCGCATCTCGATGCTGACTCGGGCCGACGCATCCGACGGGCAATCGGGCAGGTCAAACGCCACGTGCGGAACGTGATGCGCGCGCGTGTCGTCCGTATCGTTGGTCTTGAACAAAATGGCCTCGTCCCCGTTCAGCGCGGGAAAATAATGCCAGCGATGCGCGGTATTGTGCGCGACCACCAGCCCCTCGAACGACCATTCCGGCTTGCCCTCTTCATCGAACACCGCGTCGGCTTCGATCAGGTCTTCCCGCGCCAGCGTGCGGGCATCGCACAGGGCCAGTGGCACGTCCTGCGGCGGCGGAGAGATCGCACGCCATACGTTGTAGTGCGCGCAGCGCCGGAACGGCCGACCCTCCGCCCCCCGTTCGCCGAACAGCGTGGCGGTCCTGTCCGAAATGTCGATATGCGCAAAGCGTGCCGGCATGGAATTGTTGAGACTGCCCGCCCGGCCCGACCGTTCACTGAAGCGCAGCAGGCCAGGGCTGCCGACGTGGACGTGATCGGCCCCGGTCACGTGGCGCACCAGGTCCACGATCTCGTGCATGTGCAGCGAAACGACCTGTTCACGGTCCGCGAAATCGGAAACGGCGCTGCGATGGGCGACCAGCTGGAATCCCTCGCGATCGATCGTTGTCCCGATGGCGCGCGCATCGTGCAGTGGCATGGGCACCGGCACGATATCCACCTCGTCCCGCTCGTGCGCGTTGGCATAATAACGCGGGCGAGCGAAGCGGCGGCCCGAATAGGCGATGAGCGCTTCCATCGATGCATCCTTCTCCTGCGCCTGCCGATACCGGCAGATCACGCGGAGAAAAGACCACAATTGTTAGCATTGCAAACAGAAAGGCCCGCTCCACCAACCGGCGAAGCGGGCCTTCGGGGAAAGGGTATGCGAATCAGCCCTGCGCGAGCTGCTGCTCCAGTTCACCCAACACGCGATAGCAATCGAACACCTGCGCCACCGAGCTGTTGGGATCGCGGCCTTCGCGAATCGCGCTGACGAATTCGCGATCCTGCAGTTCGATGCCATTCATGCTGACGGCAACCTTCGACACGTCGATCGTTTCTTCCTTGCCGTTCACCAGATCGTCGTAGCGCGCGATATAGGTCGCGGTATCGCCGATGTAGCGGAAGAAGGTGCCCAGCGGCCCGTCGTTGTTGAACGACAGCGACAGCGTGCAGATCGCGCCGCTTTCGCTCTTGAGCTGGATCGACATGTCCATGGCGATGCCCAGCTCCGGATGGATCGGGCCTTCCACCGCGTTGGCCTTCACGATCTTGCCCGCCTGATAGGCGAACAGGTCCACCGTGTGCGCGGCGTGGTGCCACAGCAGGTGATCGGTCCACGAACGCGGCTCGCCCTTGGCGTTGATGTTCTTGCGGCGGAAGAAATAGGTCTGCACGTCCATCTGCTGGACGTTGAACTCGCCCGCCTTGATCCGGTTGTGCACGAACTGGTGGCTGGGATTGAAACGGCGGGTGTGGCCGACCATGCAGACCTTGCCGGTTTCCTCCTGCACGCGCAGCACGTCCTGCGAATCCGCCCAGCTATCGGCCAGCGGAATTTCCACTTGCACGTGCTTGCCCGCCTTCATGCAAGCGATGGCCTGCGATGCGTGCATCTGGGTGGGCGTGCACAGGATCACGGCATCCACGTCGTCGCGCGCCAAGGCGTCTTCCAGTTCGGTGGACGAATGCTTCGCGCCATACTTGGCGGCGACGGCGGCGGCCTGTTCGGCGGTGCGGCTGATGATCGAGACGATTTCGACGCCATCGATGTTCTTCAGGCCATCGAGGTGCTTTTCGCCGAACGCGCCGGCGCCTGCGAGGGCGATACGCATGGGGTCAGTTCCTTCAAAAAAGACCGGGCGGCCCGGAAGCCACCCGGCAGGGTGGATCGTTTCAGTCCGCCGGTTCGAGCACGATGTGCCCGATGGCGGTGTTCGAACAGGGAATGTGGTAGTGGCGGTTCAGCCGCTTCACGCGCTTGCCCAGCGCGCCGCGCATAATCAGCCACATCACCATCTCGATGCCTTCGCTGCCGGTTTCGCGCAGGTATTCGATGTGCGGGATATGGCGCACATCGTCGTTGTCGGCTTCCAGCAGATCAAGGAACTTGTTGTCCCATTCGCGGTTCAGCAGGCCGGCGCGCGGCCCCTGAAGCTGGTGGCTCATGCCGCCCGTGCCCCAGATCTGCACGTTGAGGTCTTCCGGGAAGCTTTCGACCGCGCGGGCGATCGCCTCGCCCAGCGCCCAGCAACGGTTGCCCGACGGCACCGGATAGGTGACGACGTTCACCGCCAGCGGCACCACCTTCACCGGCCACTTTTCGGGCTGGCCGAACATCATCGACAGCGGCACGGTCAACCCGTGGTCCACGTCCATCTCGTTGATGATGGTCATGTCGAAATCTTCGAGGATCAGGCTCTGCGCGAGGTGCCATGCAAGATCGGCGTGGCCTTCCACGTCGGGCACCGGACGCGGACCCCAGCCTTCGTCGGCCGACTTGTAGTGCTCTCCACATCCGATCGCGAACGTCGGGATGATGTTCGCGTCAAAGGCGGAAGCGTGGTCGTTATAGACCAGGATCACCACGTCGGGCTTCGTTTCCTTTTCCCATTCGCGGGTCCATTCGTACCCCTTGAAGATCGGGCCGAAATAATCGTCCTGCCACTTGCCCTGGTCGACAGCGACACCCAGCAGCGGCACGTGGCTGGAGCCAACGCCAGCGGTAATACGGGCCATCTCAGTAGCCTCCCTTGATCGAACGGTTGCCTTCCGGCGAACGGCCGCCGTTGAGCATCATCTGCTGGTATTCGGGGAACGTCATGTCGGTCATCGTCGACACGGCCTGCGCGAAGCTGAACCCGTCGGTCGAGAACAACTTGGAAAGGAAATAGACGTTCCCGCCAAGGTCGAGCAGGCGGTTGTAATCCCGCGCCAGTAGCGCTTCCTTGGCCTCGTCGGAAATGTTCCATTCGTCGAGGTAGGCCTTTTCATCGGCCTTGAAGCGTTCGCGATTGTCGGCCTTCATCAGGCTCATCGCGAACTGGTTGATCCAGTAGCCCCTGCGCGCGCGCGTGGCGGTATAGACCCGCGTGCCCGGAATATCGTCGAACTCGGCGAGGTATTCGTGGATGTTCTGATGCTGCGGCTTGGTCACAGGCCCCTCTCCTTCAGCTTGGCATCGAGACGCGGGAACACCCGGCGGGCGTTGCCCTCGAAAATCGCGTGGCGTTCCCCGTCCGAGATATCGAGCGCGTCGACATACCGCTTGGTGTCGTCGAAATAGAACCCGGTGGTCGGATCGATCCCGCGCACCGCGCCGACCATTTCCGATCCAAACAGGATGTTCTTGTTCTCGATCACGTCGGCCAGCAGGTCGATGCCCGGCTGATGATAGACGCAGGTATCGAAGAACACGTTGTTCATCAGGTGGGTATCGAGGCCGGGCTTCTTCAGCATGTCCGCCAGCCCGCGATACCGGCCCCAGTGATAGGGCACCGCGCCGCCGCCGTGCGGGATGATGAAGCGCAGGGTCGGGAACCGGCCGAACAGGTCGCCTTCCAGAAGCTGCATGAAGGCGATCGTGTCGGCCGCGATGTAATAGCCGCCGGTGGCGTGCATCGCCGGATTGCACGATCCCGAAACGTGGATCATCGCCGGCACGTCCAGTTCCACCATCTTCTCGTAGAACGGGAACCAGTATTCGTCCGTCAGCGGCGGATGCTTGAAGTGCCCGCCGCCCGGATCGGGATTGAGGTTGCAGCCGATGAAGCCCAGCTCGTTGACGCAGCGCTCCAGCTCCGCGATCGAGCTGGTCATGTCCGCTTCGGGAGATTGCGGCAGCATGCACACGCCGGCGAAGGTTTCGGGGTAGAGGCGCACGACCCGCGCGATCAGGTCGTTGCAGACCTGCGCCCACTTTACCGCGACCGACTGGTCGCCCACGTGCGGCGCCATGGCCGAAGCGCGGGGGCTGAAGATCGTCATGTCCGCGCCGCGTTCCCTGAGCAGGCGCAACTGGTTGCCCTCGATAGTCTCGCGGATCTCGTCGTCGGAGATTTCGGGATAGGGCGGGCACTCGGTCCCGGCCTTGAACGCGGCCTTCTGCTTTTCGCGCCATTCGTCGTGCGCCTTGGGCAGCACGGTGTAATGGCCGTGGCAGTCGATGATCATGGTCATGCGACTTCAGTCCTCTCCGGTTTGAATGCGATCGTCTTGCCCGCCTGCTCGCGCTGGCGGCGCACGGTGCCGCTGGTCATCACCGGTTCGATCCCCAGCGATTCCAGCGTCTTGCAGCTTTCCTCCATCTCGGCGGCGCGGCGGAGGCCGTGCGTCGTCATGCGCTCGACGTTGTAGGCGGCGCGGACCGCCCAGCTTTCCCGCTTCTCGCTGGCATCGAGCGAGGACAGCACTTCGTCGACCACGCCGGCAGCGCTGGCGGCCAGCATCATCTCGGCCGTCAGCGCCTCGACGCCCTTGACCATGATCGAACGGATCATCTTGATTGCGCTCGCCCGGCCGATCTCGTCCCCCACGATGCGCACGTTGGCGAACCCGGCCTCACTCAGCAGCGCTTCCGCGTCGGCCGCCGCTTCGCCCGCCAGCAGCAGCGGCACGTTCATGCGCGCGGGATGGACCGGCGCCAGCACCGCCACGTCGACATAGCGCCCGCCCGCCGCCTCGATCGCCCTGGCCGCCGCGCGCTTGGTATCGGGCGCCACCGAATTCATGTCGCACCAGATCGCGCCGGGCTTCAGCAGCCCGGCATAGTCCCGCGCCGCCGACAGGGCGGAATCCGCCGTCACCAGCGAAAGCGCGAAGTCCGCGCTGGTCAGCGCGCATTCGGCGGTGGCGCAGGCGACGACGCCGGCCTCCTCCATCACCGCGCGCCGCGCGGGATTGATGTCATAGGCCAGCGCGCCCGCTTCCCAGCCGGCGGCCTTGGCGAACGTGGATCCGGCTTCGCCGAACCCGATCAGGGCAAGTGTGGCATCCATCGATCGCCCTCCTGCGCGGAGAGGCCCGCGCCGGGAAATGCAAAGATGGGCACGGGCATAAATTTATGCGAAACCCGCTTGCGCCACCTCGTGCAGCAGCGTGACGAACGCGGCCTGCGGCGCGGTGGGCCGCCAGCCCTGCCGGGTAGTGATCCCGATCGTGCGCGTGACCGGAACCGGCGGCGGCCGCATCGCCAGCACGCCGGCATCCAGTTCCACCGCGAGTTGCGCCGGAGACAGCAGCGTCAGCGCGTCGCTTCCACGCAGCAGCTGGCGCACCGTCAGCACCGACCCGCATTCGATCCCGACATGCGGCGGCTCCGCCCCCACCGCGCGCATCATCGCCTCCCAGTAATGGCGCAACGGCGTGTCGCGCCCCGACAATATCCAGGGGTAGGCGGTCATCGCCGCGCCATCGACAGCGGGCAGCGCCAGCAGCGGATGGCCCGCGCGCATCACCAGCGCGGGGCGATCCTCGAACACGGCCTCCTGCTCCAGATCGTCGAGCAGGGCGGCCTCGCGCAGCGCGCCCAGCATCAGGTCGATCTCGCCATCGCGCAACGGGCCGGCGAGCTCGGCATGGCTGCCTTCCATCACCGCCACGTCCACGCCGGGCCAGTCGCGCACGAAGCGCAGCACCGTTTCCGGCAGCCAGCGCGCGCGCGAAAGCGGCATCGCCCCCACCACGATGCGCCCGGCCGCCTTGCCCTGCCAGGCCGCCACTTCGGCAAGACCCGCGCGCAGTTCCGCCATGGCGAGACCGAAGCCGCGCGCGCGCCGCTCCCCGGCCGCCGTCAGCATCACCGAACGGCCGCGCCGGTCGACCAGCCGCTGCCCCAGCGCCACCGCCAGATCGGCCACGGCGCGGTGCAGTGAGGCGGTGGAAAGCCCGGTCTCCTCGGCCGCGACGGCATAGCTCCCCGCCCGCGCCAGTGCCAGGAATGCGCGCATCTGCGTGCCGGTCACGCGCGGGGAGCCGATATGCGCCAGGGCCGCGTCGGCGCGCGGCGCCAGCAACAGCGCCGGTTCCGTCGGCGTCATGCCGGCCGCGCCGCGCTCGAACAGCGCGCAGCCGAGGTCCGCCTCCAGCCGGGCGATCGCCTGCGTCAGCGCGGGCTGGGTCAGGTTGATGGCGCGGGCGGCGCGGGTCACGCTGCCATGGTGTACCGTGGCCGCCAGCGCGGCGAAGTGACGGATATTGAGAGGCCGCTCGCTCATCTTGCTCGCTTAGCATTTCCTTATGCCCCGCGCCAAACATTGCATTGGCTGGCATGGCGCGTGCGGCCCATGGACACGGCGGGATTACGCCATGCAATTGGGAGCACGGACTATGTCGGGTATCGTCGTCCAGAACATCGAGCGGGCCGATCCGGCCGTGATCGACGGCCTTGCCGCCTGTGGCGTCGCCACCGTGCACGAAGCGCAGGGCCGCACCGGCCTGCTCGCCAGCTACATGCGCCCGATCTATCGCGGCGCGCGCATCGCGGGCAGCGCGCTGACGATCAGCGCCCCTCCCGGCGACAACTGGATGGTCCACGTCGCCATCGAACAGCTCAAGGCGGGCGACATCCTCCTGCTCGCGCCGACCTCTCCGTGCGAGGATGGCTACTTCGGCGACCTTCTCGCCACCAGCGCGCAGGCGCGCGGCTGCCGGGGCCTGGTGATCGACGCCGGCGTGCGCGATGTGCGTGACCTTACCGAGATGGAGTTCCCGGTCTGGTCCAAGGCGATCTATGCGCAGGGCACGGTCAAGAACACGCTGGGCAGCGTCAACGTGCCAGTCGTCTGCGCCAATGCGCTGGTCAATCCGGGCGACGTGATCGTGGCCGATGATGACGGCGTCTGCGTGGTTCCGCGCGCCAACGCCGAAGCCGTGCTGAAAGCCGCGCAGGCACGCGAAGCCAACGAGGGCGAAAAGCGCGCCAAACTGGCCGCCGGGGTTCTGGGGCTGGACATGTACAAGATGCGCGAACGGCTCGAGAAGGAAGGGCTGAAGTATGTGTAACGGGGCGAACATGGCGCCTGTCACTCCCCTCTCGCTTGCGGGAGGGGGCCGATGACCTCCGGCCTCTCCGCCCCCTGCATGTGGATGCGCGGCGGCACGTCCAAGGGCGGATACTTCCTCAAGGAAGACCTGCCCGCCGACACCGCCGCGCGCGACGCTTTCCTGCTCGGTGTGATGGGCAGCCCCGATCCGCGCCAGATCGATGGCATGGGCGGCGCGGACCCGCTGACCAGCAAGGTTGCCGTGGTGAGCAAGTCCACGCGCGAGGGGATCGACGTCGACTACCTGTTCCTGCAGGTCTTCGTCGACCAGGCGATCGTTACCGACGCGCAGAACTGCGGCAACATCCTGGCGGGCATCGGCCCCTTCGCGATCGAGCGCGGCCTTGTTGCCGCCACCGGCGATGAAACCCGTGTCGCCATTTTCATGGAAAACACCGGCCAGGTCGCCGTCGCCACGGTGCGGACGCCCGGCGGCAAGGTGACATACACGGGCGAGGCCGCCATCGACGGCGTGCCGGGCACCCATGCGCCGGTCCCGCTGGAATTCCGCGATACCGCCGGCTCTTCGTGCGGGGCGCTGCTGCCCACGGGCAACGCGGTCGACGTGGTCAATGGCGTGCCGGTGACGTTGATCGACAACGGCATGCCCTGCGTGGTGATGAAGGCGCAGGACGTGGGCATCACCGGCTACGAGGATCGCGACTGGCTGGACAACGCCACCGAACTGAAAGCCAGGATCGAAGCCATCCGCCTGGCCGTGGGCGAGCGCATGAACCTGGGCGATGTGAAGGAAAAGTCCGTCCCCAAGATGATGCTCGTCGCCCCGCCGAAGAATGGAGGCGCGGTTACCGTGCGCAGCTTCATTCCCCACCGCGCCCATGCCACCATCGGCGTGCTGGGGGCGGTGAGCGTGGCCACCGCTTGCCTCATCCCCGGTTCGCCGGCGGCCGAAGTGGCGGCGATCCCCGAAGGCGCGCGCAAGACGCTGTCGGTGGAACACCCTACCGGCGAGATGAGCTGCGTTCTCGAAACCGACGAAACCGGCGCGGTGCGCACCGCCGCGCTGCTGCGCACCGCGCGCAAGCTGATGGACGGCGTGGTGTTCGGATAGCGGACAGCGCGCATGCTTCGACAGGCTCAGCATGAGCGGAGCCTGGTATTTGTTCCTGTTTCAACACCCGCTCGTCCTGAGCCTGTCGAAGGACGCGCGCCGAGGGCAAGATCATGACCGACCGCATCCTGAGCTGGCACACCAACCCGTCCAAGCCGCGCTACACGCCACCCGCCGGCGCCATCGACGCGCATTGCCACGTCTTCGGCCCGATGGCGCAGTTCCCGTTCAGCGCCAAGGCCAAGTACCTGCCGCAGGATGCCGGGCCGGACATGCTGTTCGCACTGCGCGATCACCTGGGCTTCACTAAAAACGTGATCGTGCAGGCAAGCTGCCATGGCACCGACAACGCCGCCACGCTGGATGCCATCGCCAAGTCCAATGGCAAGGCGCGCGGCGTCGCGGTGGTCGATCCGGCCATTTCGGAAGCCGATCTCCACGCCCTGCACGAAGGCGGCATTCGCGGCATCCGCTTCAATTTCCTCAAGCGGCTGGTCGATGACGCACCCAAGGACAAGTTCCTGGAAGTCGCCAACCGGCTGCCCAGGGGCTGGCATGTGGTGATCTATTTCGAGGCCGATATCCTCGACGAACTGCGCCCGTTCATGGACGCCATCCCCGTGCCGCTGATAATCGACCACATGGGACGCCCCGATGTGCGGCAGGGGCCGGACGGCGCGGACATGAAGGCCTTCCGCGCCTTTCTGGACAGCCGCGACGACATCTGGTTCAAGGCCACCTGCCCCGACCGGCTCGACGCCATCAAGGAAGGCGGCGCGGGCGATCCGTGGAACGCCTTTGCCGACGCCGTGGCGCCGCTGGTGGCGGACTATCCCGATCGCTGCCTGTGGGGCACGGACTGGCCCCATCCCAACATGGACACCGAAATCCCCGACGACGGGCACCTTGTCGACATGATCCCCCGGATCGCGCCGACCGCGGAACTCCAGCGCAAGCTGCTGATCGACAACCCCACCGCGCTGTACTGGGCCGACTGACAGCCCGCACGGGCAGGCTCCGCGCCTGCCCGGCCGCTCCTCCGTCAGGCCGCCCCACCACCCGGCGCGCAGCGAAAAATTAAGCCCCTTCGGTTAGAGGCCACTCTGACGGAAGGGACGGCAAGTGATCCGCACGCAACCGCATATCGAGGGCGAGGCCGCGTCGCGGCTCGCCTCCGCGCGCGCGCACAAGGCGGTGGCGTTTGCCCCGGCCCTTGCCGATCCCGCCTTTTGCGCGGCATGGACCCGGCTTGAAGCGTCCGCCGCCCTGCCCACGCAGGGATTGGCCTTCGTCACCGCGCTGGCCTGTTCGATGCTGGCCGGCGCCGACATCAACGTTTTCGCCGTCACCCACGAGATCGGCGGGCAGGATCTGGCCGCGCGCGGCTGGGAGGGACTGGCGGCGCTGCTGCCCTTGTATCGCGATGCGTCCAGCCGGCCGCACCGCTGGCGGATGCCCGGCGCGCGCGAGGTCTATGAACCTTGCGATGCGCTCTATGATAGCCCCGAAGCCGCGCGCCGGCTTGCCCAGGCCATCGCCGGGCAACCGCAGCCCGTCTCGCTGGACCGGGTACCGGCGCAGTCGCTGCTCGTTCCCACCCTGCGCGCGGCGATGAAAGGGCGCGGACTGGTTTCGGTGCGGTCCGCCCTGCCCTGCCCCACGATCACGCTGGGACCGGCGTGGGAACGCCCTGAAGACCAGTTCAACGCCGGCCGCCGTTCCGACTTCCGCCGCGCCGCGCGCAAGGCCGCGGCCATGGGTGACGTGACCTACGAGGTCCATGCGCCCGATCCCGACACCTTCGACCGCTGGTTCGACGAAGCGCTCGATGTCGAACTGCACAGCTGGAAGAAGGAGGCCGGCACGGCCATGGCCAGCGATCGCGCCAAGGCCGATTTCTTCCGGGCCTTCTTCCGCGCCGCCAGCGCCGCCGGCACATTCCGGGTCGCCTTCGTCCGCATAGACGGAAAACCCGCCGCCATGCAGCTCGCAATCGAGCACGCCGCGCGCTTCTGGCTGTTCAAGATCGGCTACGACGAACGCTTCGGCAAGTGCTCTCCGGGAACGCTGCTGATGCTGCACACGCTGCGATACGCCGCCTCGCGCGGGCTGATCGCCTACGAACTGCTCGGCAATATCGAGCCGTGGATCTCCGAACTGTGGACGCGCGATCACCACGAGTGCGTGCGGCTGCGCACGTATCCGTTTTCGCTCGCCGGGCTGGCGGCACTGGCCGTGGATGGCGGCGATTGGCTGCGCCAGCGCCTGTTCCCCGAAACCGGTGCCTGATGCGCGGCGTGAAAGCCGCCCTGCGTGACGCGCGCTATGCGCTGCCCGGCCGCCTTGGCCGGCTGTTGCCCGCACCCGATGCACAATCGGTCGCCCGGTTGGCCCGGCGGCTGGAACGGCGCGGGATCGGGGTGACCACGGGCTATATTCCGGGGCCGGACGCCGAACCCACCGCCGTCGCAGCCGAAAACATCGCCGTGATTACGCTACTGGCAGGGCGAGACGGCACGCCGTACCTCTCGGCGAAGCTGCCCACGCTGGCGTTCGACGAGCCAGCCTTCGCCACCATCGCGCAGGCGGCGGACAGCGCCGCCATGCCTCTCCTGTTCGACGCGCACGCGTTGAAGGACGCCGGGCCGATTCACGCATATCTGGCGGCCCTGCTCCCGCAACAACCCGGCACCGGCATCGTCCTTCCCGCACGCTGGCGGCGCAGCCTGGACGATGCGGCGCGCCTGCGCGACACCACCGCCCGCCTGCGCATCGTCAAGGGCGAATGGGCCGATCCCGACTGGCCCGATTGCGACATGGACCACGCTTATCGCGCGCTGGTGGAAACGCTCGCGGGCCGGTCAGCGCCGGTGGCCGTCGCCACGCACAAGCCGGAACTGGCGGACCATGCGCTGCGCACCCTGCGCACCGCCGGCACGCCGTGCGAACTGGAACAATTGCGCGGGCTGCCGATGCGCCGCTCCACAGCCATCGCGCGCCAGCTGGGCGTGCCGGTTCGCGTCTATATCCCGTTCGGCGAAGGGTGGTGGCCCTATGCGCTCGACAAGGCGCTCGCCCGCCCCTACCTGCCGCTGTGGATGCTGCGCGACCTGATCGGCTGAAACGCCCTATTTCTGATCCGCATCCACGCGCTTGTAGTCCTCCTGGATGGCCTTGGGCACATCCTCGAAGCTGTCCCACGGCAGCGGCTTGTGCAGTTCCATCGACCAGCGTTCGAGCCACTCGATCCCGTCCTTGCCGCTATAGGGATCAGGCGTGCGGTAGGCCGGATCGCGCATCGCCTGGTCCAGCGAGACGGGACGCAGCCGCTGACGCTTCAGAATGGCAGCCAGTTCGTCCATGCTGTCGGCATTGAGCCGCGTGGCGTGAAGCAGCATGACATAGGGAATATCGCGGCCGAACAAGGCGCGCGACGCCGTGCGATACCAGCCGATCGTGCGTTCTGTATAGGCAAGGTACGTCGCGCGAATGCGCTGCCGGCGGGGTTCGTCATGCCGCGCGATGGCATCGTCGTAGGGTTCGGCGAACTCCCAGTCGTCCGCATCGATAGTGACCGGGGCGTTGCGGTAGCCATGCTCCGTCAGCCACTGCTCGATCTCGCGCTTGACCGCTTCGGGCGATCCGGTCTCCAGATAGGGATAGCGGAACCAGCGCGGCCGGCGATGGCGCTCGGCCAGCAGTTCGCGAATGACCGGCTCGCCGCGCGCGATGTCCGCAATATAGGCCCGCCCTCCGATCTGGTTGGGCGAATTGTGCGAGAAGGTGTGGTTGCCCAGGTCCATTCCGGCATCCAGCCAGCGGCGCAGGTTGGCGATCTGGCGCGGCCGGTCGAGTGCCAGCTTGCCTTCGTTGACGAAGCCCGTCGCCGGGAAATGATAATGCCGCAGGCCCCGCAGGATCATCACGTTGATGTAATCGACATAGGGCTGGCTGTTGAGCTGGGTCAGGCCCGGCAGGTCGTCGAACGTCAGCGCGATCGTCCCGCGCGGCGGGCGCGCGGGCGCTTGCGGCGCAGGCTTGGCGGCAACATTCGGCAAGACGTTAGGCAGAGCATGGGCATTGGGCGCGGCACGGACGGCCGGCGCCGCCAGCACGAGCAACGCCAGCGTAGGCAGGAGCGACAGGAACTTGCGCATTGGCTTCCTCTGACGGCGGGCGGTCCCCCGGTCGCGCTCTAGCGCGACAATCGGGGATGCGCCACTCGTGCCCGGTTTCGTATGCCCGGCGGTCCGATCCAAATAGGATCGATCACACCATGTCGGCCGGGCGCACCAGCCGGTCGAACGTGGCTTCGTCCACCAGCCCCAGTGCCAGCCCGGCCTCGCGCAAGGTCAACCCTTGCGCGTGCGCGTGCTTGGCAATCTTGGCGGCGTTGTCATAGCCGATCGCGGGCGCCAGCGCCGTAACCAGCATCAGCGAGCGGTCGACCAGTTCCGCAATGCGCCCGGCATTCGGCTCGATACCTTCAACGCAACGCTCCGCGAAGCTGTCCATGCCAACGGCGAGCAGGTGGACGGACCGCAGCACGGCAGCGCCGATCAGCGGCTTGAACACATTGAGTTCCAGATGGCCCTGCAAGCCACCGACCGTCACCGCCTGATGGTTGCCGATCACCTGCGCGGACACCATCGTCAGCATCTCGCACTGCGTGGGGTTCACCTTGCCCGGCATGATCGAACTGCCCGGTTCGTTGGCCGGCAAGTCCAGTTCCCCAAGGCCCGAACGCGGACCGGACCCGAGCAGGCGGATGTCGTTGGCGATCTTGGTCAGCGCCACCGCCAGCGTGCCCAGCGTGGCCGAGAACTGCACCAGCGCATCGTTCGATGCCAGCGCCTCGAACTTGTTGGGCGCGGTCACATAGGGACGGCCGGTCAGCGCCGCGACTTCGGCCGCGAAGTCCTCGCCGAACCCTTCGGGCGCGTTCAACCCTGTGCCCACGGCCGTGCCGCCCTGCGCCAGACGGAGCAGGAAGACCTCCGCATCGCGCAAGCGGCGATAGGCATCGCGCAACTGCTGGACATAGCCCGAAAACTCCTGCCCCAGCGTGAGCGGCGTGGCATCCTGCAGATGGGTGCGGCCGATCTTGACGATGGCCTGCCAAGCCTCCGCCTTGACCGTCAGCGCGCCGCACAGCCGGTCGAGCGCGGGGATCAGGTCGTCGTTCAGGGCCTGCACCGCCGCGATGTGCAGCGCGGTCGGGAAACTGTCGTTCGACGACTGCCCGCGATTGACGTGATCGTTGGGATGGACCGGGCTCTTGCCGCCGCGCGTTCCCGTCAGGATCTCGTTGGCGCGCCCGGCGATCACTTCATTGACGTTCATGTTCGATTGCGTGCCGCTGCCGGTCTGCCAGATGACCAGTGGAAACTGATCGTCGTGCCGGCCCGCGATCACTTCGCCAGCCGCCGTGCCGATCGCGTCCGCCAGCCCGGCATCCAGCCCGTGCCGCCGGTTCACCCGCGCCGCCGCCTGCTTCACCAGCGCCAGCGCACGCACGATGCCCAGCGGCATCCTTTCCTGCATACCGAAAGGGAAATTCTCGACGCTGCGCTGGGTCTGCGCGCCCCAGTAGGCGGATGCGGGGACGGCGATTTCGCCAATACTGTCGGATTCAAGGCGCGTGGCGGTCATGGGATCACTCCGGGAGGGGCGGCCTTATCCTACACCGGCTCGACAGCAAGGCCAGCCGGTGCGATGAAAACCGCGATGCGCCAATCCCTGACCGAACTTGCCGTTCCCACGCCGGGCCGCGGCCTTCACGAAATCACGCCCGAAGTCGCGGGCTGGGTCGCCGCGCAGGGAATCGAGACCGGGCTGCTCACCGTGTTCTGCCGGCACACCTCGGCCTCGCTGTGCATCCAGGAAAACGCCGCGCCCGAAGTGCGCGGCGATGTGGTCCGCTGGCTCGACCGGCTGGCGCCCGAGAACGCGGGCTATGCCCACGACGACGAAGGGCCGGACGACATGCCGGCGCACCTGAAAGCAATCCTGACCGGCGTTTCGCTGGCAATCCCGGTCGCCGGCGGACGCCCCGCGCTGGGCACGTGGCAGGGCATCTACCTGGTCGAACACCGCCGGGCACCGCACCGCCGCAAGGTGGTGCTCCACCTGCTGGGGGCATAGGCATACTGGCGCAATCAGCGCTTCATGGCGCCACGCGGATGCGCTAACGCCGGGCCGACCCGATCCGGAGGCCCCGATGTCCGCTTTTCTTCGTGTTGCCACGGCCGCAGCGCTGTTCCTTTTCCACGCCGCCGCCATTGCGCAGGAAAGCCCCGCCCCGGCGACCGGAACAAGCGCCGCCCTGCCCCCGATCGATCCCGCCCGGCTGCAGGCCGCCACCACCACGGTCGACCGCATCTTCCCGGCCGGCACTTACGCGAAGATCATGAACGGCACGATGGACACCATCGTCCGGCAATCGGTTGACAGCATGACCGCGCTGCCGATGCGCGATCTCGTCGGCCTGGCGGGTCTTAAGCCCGAGGAAGCGGCCAAGGTCGGCAAGGGCACCATGGCCGAGGTGATGGCGATTCTCGACCCGGCCTTCCGCCGGCGCACCGATCTTTCCATCGCGGTGATGCGCGACGAGATGACCACGATGATGGCCCAGTTCGAGCCGGACATGCGCGCGGGGCTGGCGGAAGCCTATGCCCGCCGTTTCTCCGCCGCCCAGCTCGACGAGATGAACCGCTTTTTCGCCACGCCCACGGGCAGCGAATATGCCGCCAATTCGATGACGCTGTTCATGGACCCCGCCGTGATGGGCCGGATGCAGGCGCTGCTGCCGCAGATCATGCGCCAGATGCCGGCGATGATCCAGAAGATGACCGCCGCCACCGCCAACCTGCCCAAGCCGCGCCGCTATAGTGATCTGACAGCGGCGGAACGCGCGCAGCTTGCCCGGCTGCTCGGCCTCAGCGAAGCCGATCTGGCAGGGCGCCAGCCGCGCAAGGGCCAGTAGAGCAAAGCACCGGCGCGCGTTCAGTCCGCGGGATTGTACTTCGCCAGGAACGCGTCGAGCCGGTCCAGCCATTGCTGCATGTTGGCGCTGGTGGAAAAGCCGTGGCCTTCGCCTTCCAGCGTATAGAACTCATAGGGTTTGCCGGAGAGCTTGAGCGCGTCGGCAAACAGTTTCGACTGCTTGTAGGGCACGCGCTGGTCCTCGGTTCCGTGCATCATCAGCACCGGCACCCGCAGGCGATCCAGCGTGAACAGCGGCGACACGGTCTTGAGATCGAACGTCTCCTCGCCCTGCACCGTGCGCCGCCAGTCCTTGCGGTACCGCTTGCTGACCTTGAACGCGATCTGGAACTTGAGCTGGCGCGGAAGGTCCGAGATGCCGGCGAAACTGGCCGCGCACCGATACCGTTCGGGATTGCGCGTGGCGCCCCACAACGCGGCATAGCCGCCATAGGAAGAACCGATCAGGCACACCCGCTTGGGATCGATCGTGCCGTCCTTGGCCAGCCAGTCCATCCCGTCGTCGAGGTCGTCCTGCATGGCCCGGCCCCACTGGCCTTCGCCCTTCTCGTAGAACGCCTTGCCATAGCCGCCGGACCCGCGAAATTCCGGCTGGAGCACCGCATAGCCGCGATTGGCCAGGAACTGCACTTCGGGATCGAACGTGCCATCGTCGCGGATGTCATAAGGCCCGCCGTGCGGCAGGATCACCAGCGGCAGGTTCTTCGGGTCGCGCCCTGCCGGCAGGGTGAGATAGGCGGGTACCTCAAGACCGTCGCGCGCCTTGTAGTGCACATAGCGGGTCGGCACGAGGTCGGCGGAGCGCAGCTTCTCGTTCACGCGTGCCAGAAGCATCATCTTGCCGGCGTCCTGCCCGTACAAATAGTATTGCCCGGCGTTGCTGGACGACCCGAGATGGATCATCAGCACGGAATCGTCGCGGCTGCGCGAGACGATCGAGGCCTGCATGCCGCCAACCGCCTTATCGATGGCATCCTGCACATCGTGCATTCCCTTGTCGAACCAGTGCACCCGAGGCTTGTCGTCGGTGTACCATGCGGCCAGCAGGTTCGCGCCATCGGGCGTGGTATCGAAATCGTCGATGTCGTTCGACACGTTGTCGAGGATCAGCTCGCCCCGTTCGCGCGTGGCGAAGTTGAAGCGATAGAGCGCATAACGCCCGGTCGCCTCGTTGTTCATGATGCGGTAGCCAAGATCGCTGCCCTGGTAGATGCGGAACGCGTCGAAGCCGGCGTCGTCGTCCCCCTGTTTGGCCTTCACGACCGTATGGAACGATTCCGTGGCGTTCGGGCGGTAGATCATCGTCCAGCGATCGCCGGACCAGCCGAAGCCGGCACGGACCACGCCCTGCTCGTCGGCATACCAGTCCCAGATGTCGGTGCGGGCCTGAACGACCTGCTTCTGGCGATTGGTCGCCAGATCGACGGTGAATACGGACGGGTAGTCATAGATCGTGCTCTGATAGGCCAGCAGGATCGACTGCCCTTCGGGATCGATCCAGAGAACGTCATCGCCGACCAGCCCTTCCTCCCGGCCGCCGATGAAACGGGTCTTGCCGGTCGCGATGTCGAACGCCACCAGCCGCGTCTGCCAGGCATCGTCGCCCTGCCAGGGCACGGATTTGCCCATGCTCAGCAGGATCGTGCCGTTTCCGGCCCAGCGATACCAGTTGAGATCGTAATCGTTCCCAAGGGCCATGATCCGGGGATTGTTCTCGCCGATCTTGATGACTCCGATGCAATCCTTGCCCGCGACATTCAGCCGCGCGACGATCTGCGTGCCATCGGGCGAGAGCTTGGGATTGCTGAGGAACGGCTGGTTGGCCAGCACGCTCGTCTCGATGCGTGGAGGGCGGGGCTGCGCGGCCGGCGCGGCGTCCGTTTGTGCGTGGAGCGGCGCCAAGGCCGCAAGCATGATCGTGGTTGCCGCCCCGGCAAACCAGCGCCTGTAGAACATCGAATCCCCCGGTCAGAACGCCCCGTCCGACCGCGAATGAGGCGAAGGAAAGCGCCGCCGTCAATTCTCTTTCCGCGTTACATCTCCATGAAATAGCGCAAGAATGGACGTTCCCATACGGAACCGCCCCCTCCCGCCGGGCGGGAGAGGGCGGCTGTACGCACGCGGCAATCGGCGTCCGGTTCAGGACACGCTGAAGTTCAGCGCGCCGTCGCCTTCATCGATCCGCACCGTGCTGCCGTCCGGAATTTCTCCGCCCAGCAGTTTCTCGGCCAGCGGGTCCTGCAGATAGCGCTGCACCGCGCGCTTGAGCGGCCTTGCGCCATAGACGGGATCGTAGCCCACGCGGCCCAGCCAGCGCTTGGCGGCGTCGGTCAGGTCGATCGCGATCTTGCGGTCCTTGAGCAGCCCGGCGACGCGCGCCACCTGGATATCGACGATCGGGGCCATGTGCTCCTGGCCCAGGCGGTGGAACAGGATGATCTCGTCCAGCCGATTCAGGAATTCCGGCCGGAAGTGCCCGCGCACCACTTCCATCACCTGCGGTTCGACCGAGGTTACGTCCTGCCCTTCCTCAAGGTTGGCGAGGTACTGGCTGCCGAGGTTCGAGGTCAGGATGATCAGCGTGTTGGTGAAGTCCACCACGCGCCCCTGCCCGTCGGTCAGCCGGCCATCGTCCAGCACCTGCAGCAGCACGTTGAACACGTCGTTGTGCGCTTTCTCCACCTCGTCGAACAGCACGACCTGATAGGGCCGCCTGCGAACCGCTTCGGTGAGAACGCCGCCTTCATCGTAACCAATATAGCCCGGAGGCGCACCGATCAGGCGGCTGACGGAGTGCTTCTCCATGAACTCGCTCATGTCGATGCGCACCATCGCGCTGTCATCGTCGAACAGGAAGCCGGCCAGCGCCTTGGTCAGCTCGGTCTTGCCGACGCCCGTGGGGCCAAGGAACAGGAACGAGCCCAGCGGCCGGTTCGGGTCCTGCAGCCCGGCGCGGGCGCGGCGCACCGCCTTGGACACGGCCACGACCGCGTCCTTCTGCCCGATCACGCGGCGGCCCAGCTCCTCCTCCATGTGGAGCAGCTTCTCGCGCTCGCCTTCCATCATCTTGTCGACCGGCACGCCGGTCCACTTGCTGACCACGGCGGCGATGTCCTCGGCCGTCACTTCCTCGCGCAGCAGGGCGTTCTCGGAATGGCTGTGCGCTTCGGCAAGCTGCTTCTCCAGCTCGGGAATGCGGCCATAGGCCAGCTCGCCCGCCTTGGCGAGATCGCCCTGGCGCTGCGCCTGTTCCAGTTCCATCCGCGCGGCGTCCAGCGCTTCCTTGATCTTGCCCTCGGCGGCGATCTTGTCGCGCTCGTTCTGCCAGCGCGTCGTCAGTTCGGACGACTGCTGCTCCAGGTTGGCCAGCTCCTCGCGCAGGTTTTCCAGCCGGTCCTTCGAAGCCGTGTCGCTTTCCTTGGCGAGCGCCATTTCCTCGATCTTGAGCTGGATGATGCGGCGGTCGAGCTTCTCGATCTCCTCTGGCTTCGATTCCACTTCCATGCGGATGCGGCTGGCGGCCTCGTCCATCAGGTCGATCGCCTTGTCCGGCAGGAAGCGGTCGGAGATATAGCGGTTGGACAGCGTGGCCGCGGCGACGATCGCGTTGTCGGCGATGCGCACGCCGTGGTGCAGCTCGTACTTGTCCTTGATGCCGCGCAGGATGCTGATCGTGTCCTCCACGGTCGGCTCGCCCACGAACACCGGCTGGAACCGCCGCTGCAGCGCGGGGTCCTTCTCGATGTACTTCTGGTACTCGTCCAGCGTGGTCGCGCCGATGCAGTGGAGTTCGCCGCGCGCCAGCGCCGGCTTGAGCAGGTTGGAGGCGTCCATCGCGCCATCGGTCTTGCCCGCGCCGATCAGCGTGTGCATCTCGTCGATGAACAGGATGATCTCGCCCTCGGCGCCCTTCACCTCGTCCAGCACCGCCTTGAGCCGTTCCTCGAACTCGCCGCGATACTTCGCGCCGGCGATCAGCGCGCCCATGTCGAGCGCCATCAGCCGCCGGTCGCGGAGGGATTCGGGCACGTCGCCATTGGCAATGCGCAGCGCCAGGCCTTCCGCGATCGCGGTCTTGCCCACGCCGGGTTCGCCGATCAACGCCGGGTTGTTCTTGGTGCGCCGGGCGAGAATCTGCACGGTCCGGCGGATTTCCTCGTCGCGGCCGATCACCGGATCGAGCTTGCCCTCGCGCGCCGCCTCGGTGAGATCGCGGGCGTACTTCTTCATCGCCTCATAGGCGTTTTCCGCCCCGGCGCTGTCCGCCGTGCGGCCGCCGCGCAACTGGGTGATCGCCGCTTCCAGCGCCTGCGCCGTGACGCCCGCCGTCTTCAGCGCCTGCCCGGCCGCCGTGGTGGTGGCCAGCGTCAGCGCCACCAGCATCCGTTCGACGGTGACGAAGCTGTCGCCCGACTTGGCGGCGATCTGCTCGGCCTGGTCGAGCACGCGCACGGCGTCGTTGTCGAGGCCCGGCGTCTGCTGCGCGCCGGAGCCGGACACGGCGGCGATCTTCGCCAGCGCCTTGTCGACTTCGGCCTGCGCCAGCGCGGCATTGCCGCCGGCGCGCTGGATCAGCCCGGAGGCCATGCCCTCGCCGTCTTCCAGCAGGGCTTTCAGGATATGGTCCGGCGTGATCCGCTGATGGTTCATGCGGATGGCAACGGTCTGGGCCGCCTGAAGGAAGCCCTTGGCACGATCGGTGAATTTCTCGAGGTTCATGGGGTCGAATGTCCTCCTGTTGCGCCAGAGATAGTGTTGCGTTTGGGCAACACAAGGACATGGGTCAAATTTTGGGGCGCTGACTTATTTCCCGTACCCACGCGAAAAGGAGGGAGGCGCTAAATGAACGCTCTAGCTGCAATAGGCTCTTGCAAGCGCCCGGACGGCAGTCTCGGTGGATTTAGCCATTTCGGTCAAAGTGAACACGAGCGGGTAGCTTTCCAGTGCTTCTCCATGCCCGAAGCCTATGGTGAAGGTCGGTTGAATATCCGCTTTCTTATCGAATGGCTCAACCACAGCACCAGGCGGCAAATTGTTGACCACGAAATCACCGACGACCGCTATTATCAAGTTTTGAGGAAGCTCCGTTTTGTGCGGATGGATCAAGGCTTCAAGTTGAGGGATCGTGACCTCGACGCCGGTGCCAACGACGAGAACGTTGCGGTGTTTGTCTGTCTCATCGAGCGATTTAACCGCGTGGAGGTACTTGTTCCCGCTCGGATACGGCTCAAGCGCGTGAATCTCCTTGATGACCTTTTCAGGGGCGATGTTCATCTGTCGAGTCGCGATGGCGCTACCAAGAGCATCCTTCCTTTCAACGAAAGGGAAGCCAACGGACTTGGGAGTCTGTGCCTGACTGCCAACCATCCCCCAGCAAAGCTGATCAAGAGCGCTGCGCAAGTTATGGACTGTGTCGCCGAGAATCAGGGTGATCACGCTTGGAATGGGCTGATTTGCCTTGACGTACACGATACGCCGTTGCGGGTCGCGGTGCTCGCTGACTCGCAGCTCGAATGGCTTCTTGCGGAGAAACTCGGTAACTTGCCTGTTCGCGTCGTTGATATGCTGTTTGGCCCGCTCAATTTTCATGAGCGGGCCGGAGAGTAGCTCATGCTTGCGCTTAGCGTTACCCGTCATGTTCTGTACGAGAATTGGTCACGAGGCACTCAACCTCGGCGCGAAACCTCGCGCTCTGCTCCTCTTGGGTCTCGTTCTGCTTTTCCCTTGGCATCACCGCGAACCAATCGTTCCATAAGTGAGTCGCTTGCCTACGATGCCCGAAACGAGCGCTTCGGCACGGCCGGCATCGTTGTAGCCGAGCGCCACGCGATTGCTGAAACAGAAATCGAAACCGCAAGACAGCGCTACAAATGTAACCCCCTCGCCCCTCCCGAGAAATACTCCACCCCCCCAACGCGTTAGCCCGCCCTAACGCACTCCAAAATGCTGCACCGCAACAAACCGGTCACGCCACCGTCACCGGACCTGCGCCGAACTGCAACCTGCGCTCCCTAGGTGCCGCCCGGCAGCCCGATCGGGTCGGGCGGTTAAACCCAGGGGGACAAACATGATCGCATTCCAACCGCGCTTGGCGCTGCGCGCCTCGTGCCTTGTGCTGGCCACCATGCTGACCACGCCCGCGCTGGCCGCGTCCGACGACCAGGCCGCACCGGCGGCCGATGCGCAAAGCCCGGACGCCGAAGCGCCGGGTGGCGGCGGGCAGCTTTCCGAAATCGTGGTGACCGCGCAGAAGCGCCGGGAAAACCTGCAGGAAACGCCGATCGCGATTTCCGTCCTCACCAGCCAGGGCCTTGCCGATCGCCACGTCACCTCGCTGCTCGATCTGGGTGACGGCGCCATTCCCTCGCTGAAGGTCGCCCCGTTCTTCTCGCGCCCCGGTGCGCTGATCGTCAACATCCGCGGCGTGGGCGTGCTGTCCGATTCGAACCAGCCCGCGCGCGATCAGGGCGTGGGCGTCTATGTCGATGGCGTGTACATGGGCCGCGCGCAGGGCCTTGGCACCGCGCTGTTCGATGTGGAGAACATCGAAGTCCTGAAAGGTCCGCAAGGCACGCTGTTCGGCCGCAACACCATGGGCGGCGCGGTCAACATCGTGACCAAGAAGCCCAGCGGCCAGTTCAAGCTGAACGCCACGGCCGGCGCCGGCAACTATGGATCGTACAAGGGCGAAGTGCACGTCGATCTGCCGGAGTTCGCGAACATCAGCCTGAAGGTCGATGGCGTGATTGCCCGCCGCAATCCCTTCGTGAAGAACCCGATGCCGGGCCAGCTGGGCTTCAATTCCTATGACAAGCACGGCGTGCACGTGGAAGCGCTGTGGAAGCCGGTCAGCAATTTCAGCGCCGATCTGTCGTACGACAACAGCTACGACGCGACCAGCACGCTGTACATGCAGCAGATTTCGGCGCCGCTCGGCCTGCCCGTTTCCGCATCGGGATCGGCGGCGGTTCCGGCCAACGTCCTGTCCCCGCTGCTGACCCTGCAGCCCGACCGCGCGTCCACCGCCGTGGTCGGCGCGCCGCAGCAGGCGAGCGTGGGCAAGGCCGAAGGCGGGCGGCTCGGCCTGGAATACATCGCCACGCCCAACCTGACCTTCCGGTCGATCACCAGCTATCGCGAAATGACGCAAAGCCAGTTCGACAACGGGTCCGTCGCCACCAGCATGCAGCGCCCGACCTCGGTCACCAGCTTCCAGAACTTCGCCTTCGGCCGCTACAGCCTGGCGCCGTTCCGGCAGAACCAGTTCAGCCAGGAACTGCAGGTGATCGGCGAAGTGCCGCGGCTGAAGTACCAGGCCGGCGGCCTCTATTACCAGGAACGCGTGGAAGACAGCGCGCAGGCGCCCAACACGCTGATGTTCACCAACGCGGCCGGCACCGCCTATACCGTCTGCGACCAGACGCTGGTTTCAAGCTGCCGCTATGTGACGCAGCGCGCCAGCCACGTCAAAACCACCAGCATCGGCGTTTATGGCCAGGCGACGTACACCCCGCCCGTGCTGGAAGACATGGTCCACCTGACCGTCGGCGCCCGCTGGACGCGCGACAAGAAGGAAGGATCGCTGTTCACCATCAACGGCGCGGCGCCGTCGATCCCGGTCAACGGCGTCAACGTGGTCGGCCCGATCGCGCTCGATCGCAGCTGGTCGCGCGTCGATCCGCTGGTGAACCTGGCGTTCGACGCATCGCGTGACCTGCACTTCTACGGCAAGTGGAGCACCGGCTATCGCTCCGGCGGCGCCAGCTCGCGTTCGCTGACGTACCGCGCGTTCGATCCGGAAAAGGTGTCGATGTTCGAAATCGGCGCGAAGACCGAATTCTTCGACCGCCATGCCCGGTTCAATATCGCCGCCTACACCGGCACGTACAAGAGCATCCAGCTCGACTTCAGCGGCCTCTATGTCGATACTGTCAACGGCGTGCCGCAGCTGACCACCCGCACCACGACGGATGTGGTCAACGCCCCGGGCACCGGCCGGCTGAAGGGGGTGGAGGCCGAGCTGCTGCTGATGCCGCTGGATGGCCTGACCCTGTCGGCCAGCTACGCCTACAACAGCGTGCACATCCCGCCGACGGTCAATCCGTTCCCGCAGACCGGCGGCGTGCTGATCGCAACGCCGGTGCCGATCTACCAGGTCTACACGCCGAAGCATTCGGCCAGCGGATCGATCGACTACGAACACGAAGTGACGGCGGGCGGCGCGATGCTGAAGCTGCACCTCGACGGCAACTACGATTCCGGCTTCTATGCCAACTATACCGACGCTAACTATGACAACGTCACCCGCGCGGTGCGTTACGCGCAGGTCAAGGGGGACTCGGCGCTGGTGTTCAACGGGCGCATCGCGCTGGCCGACATTCCCATGGAAGCGAACGGCGCGAAGGTGACGGTGGCGTTGTGGGCGCGCAATCTCTTCAACGAACAGCATCTGTTCTACACGACCGGCAGCGCCGCCGCCGGCATCAGCGGCTTCTTCAACGATCCGCGCACCTGGGGTGCGGAAATCAACGTGAAGTTCTGATCCGCGCGCCAAGGCGCAAGGCATCCCGAAGGCCGGTCCGCGCGCACCCCGCGCGGGCCGGCCTTTCGCTTGTGCAAGTTTGCAAGCGGCGTTCGACGAACGGACACGTCGTCCGTCGAACGCCGTTCAGCTTCGGTATGGCATCGGTTTCTGAAACGGTTACAAAGGATACAGAGTCTCTCACAGGATAACCCATGGCCCGCATGCATTCCGCTTCGCAGTTCGTCTCCGCTGTCGCCATCGCCACCGCTCTCGCTTTCACCGGAACGCAGCCCGCCGCCGCCGCGCAGCCGGCACCGGCAGAGGCCATCAAGCCCGCCCCCGTCGCCGATCTCGTCAACCGGGTGAACATTCCCTACGAAAGCTTCACCCTGCCAAACGGCCTGCGCGTGCTGGTCAATACCGACCGCAAGGCGCCGGTGGTCGCGGTTTCGGTGTGGTACGCGGTCGGCTCCAAGAACGAACCGAAGGGCAAGACCGGCTTCGCGCATCTGTTCGAACACCTGATGTTCAACGGGTCCGAACATGCGCCCGGCGATTTCTTCGAACCGCTGCAGCAGGTCGGCGCGACCGACATGAACGGCACGACGTGGTTCGACCGCACCAACTACTTCGAAACCGTGCCGACCGCCGCGCTCGACCGCACGCTGATGCTGGAAAGCGACCGCATGGGCTATCTGCTGGGCGCGGTCACCCAGGAAAAGCTCGATAACCAGCGCAGCGTCGTCCAGAACGAAAAGCGGCAGGGCGACAACCAGCCGTTCGGCATGGTCGAGTACGAGGAGCTGGAGACGCTCTATCCCTCCGGCCATCCCTACCACCATTCTACCATCGGCTCGATGGACGACCTGAACTCCGCCTCGCTCGAAGACGTCAAAGGCTGGTTCCGCGACCACTACGGGCCGAACAACGCCATCCTCGTGCTGGCGGGCGACATCGATCTCGCCACGGCCAAGGCCAAGGTCGCCAGATGGTTCGGCGCCATTCCCGCCGGCCCGGCGGTGCAGCCGGTGTCCGTGCCGGTGCCCACGCTGCCCGCGCCGGTCAGCAAGACGATCAAGGATCAGATCGCCACCACCCGCATCTACCGCGTCTGGACGATCCCCGGCCTAGACAATCCGGAATACCTGCCGCTGCAGATGGCGGGCGTGGTTCTTGGTGGGCTTGCCAGCTCGCGGCTCGATGACGCGCTCGTCCGGCAGCAGCAGCTGGCCGTCGCGGTCTCGGCGAGTACCTCGATCTTCGCGCAGGGCGGGCAGTTCGAAGTCTTTGCCGACGTGAAGCCCGGCACCGATCCGGCGAAGGTCAGCGCCGCGCTGGATGCAGAAGTCGCGCGGTTCCTTGCCCAAGGGCCGACGCAGGACGAACTGGAACGCGCCGCGACGACTTTCGCCGCCGGGCAGATCCGCGCGCTGGAATCGGTGGGCGGCGGCAGCGGCAAGGCGCCCACGCTGGCCGAAGGCCTGCTCTACCAGCACGATGCCGGCGCGTATCGCAAGGAACTGAACGCCGCGGCCGCACTGACGCCCGCGCAGGTTCGCGACGTGACCCGGAAATGGCTCTCGCGTCCCACGTTCGCGCTGACCGTGGAACCGGGCACGCGCACCGAAGGGGGCGAACACCGTGGCGGTTTCCTGACCGATCCCAAGAGCCCGTCCGCCCGCCCCGCCTTCTGGCGCGATCCGCGCTTTGCGGACGGTTCGGCAGCGGGCGCGGGGGCGAGCGCGCCCGACCGGTCGGAGCTTCCGCCCGTGGGGCAGCTCAGCCCGCTGGTGTTCCCGAAGATCGAACGCGCCACCTTGCCCAACGGGATGAAGGTCTATTTCGCCCGTCGCGCCGACGTGCCGGCGGTATCGGTGCGCGTCAGCTTCGACGCCGGCTATGCCGCCGATCCCAAGAACGCGCTCGGTACCGAAGCACTGCTGCTCAAGCTGATGAACGAAGGCACGACCACGCTCGATTCCTCGGCGTTCGCGCGGGCACGCGAACGGCTGGGTGCGAGCATCTCGGGAAGCGCGAATCCCGATACCACGTCGTTCCAGCTCGACGCGGTTACGCCCAATCTCGCTGCCTCGCTGGGGTTGCTGGCGGACTATATCCAGCATCCGGCGCTGGATGCCGGCGAACTCGAGCGCGTGCGCGCGCAGCAACTCACGGCGATCAGCGGCGAGATGAAGGACCCCACGTCGCTGGCGTTCCGGGTGCTTTACCCCACGCTCTACGGGCCGCAGCACCCCTATGGCATTCCCGCCACCGGAACCGGCGATCCGGCCGTCGTCGCGCGCCTCTCGCGCGATGATCTGGCCACGTTCCACAAGCGGTGGTTCCGCCCGGATACCGCCAGCATCTTCGTGGTCGGCGATACCACGCTGGCCGAAGTCACCAAATTGCTGGAAAAGAGCTTCGGCGCCTGGAAAGCGCCGGCCGAACCCGCCCCGGTCAAGAACTTCGCGGTGCCGGTTCCCGTCCAGAAGCCGCGCATCATTCTGATCGACCGGCCCGCTTCCCCTCAATCTGTCATCATGACGGGCGAAGTGCTGAACGCGAAGGGCACCGACGATCTGCTGGCGCTGCGCACCGCCAACGACATCTTCGGGGGCAACTTCCTCTCACGCATCAACACCAACCTGCGCGAAACCAAGGGCTGGTCCTATGGCGTGTCGAGCGGCGTGGTCGAACGGGAGGACCGCGTGCCCTTCCGCATCATCGCGCCGGTGCAGACCGACCAGACCGGCCCCGCCATTGCCGAACTGCGCAAGGAACTCACCAGCTTCCTCGGCGCGAAGGGCGTGACCGCCGACGAGATAACGTGGTCCACCAGCGGCAGCGCGCGCGAACTGCCCGGCATGTTCGAAACCTCGCGCTCGGTGCTCGATGGAGTGAGTGCGATCATCGAGAACAAGCGGCCCGACAACTACTACGAAACACTCGCCGGCCGCTATGGCAGCATGACCGCGCAGCAGGCGGACGCCGCCGCCCGCGCCGCACTGTCGGCCGACAAGCTGGTCTATGTGGTCGTGGGCGATGCCGCCAAGGTGCGGCCGCAACTGGAAGCGCTGGGCCTGCCAGTCGAATCGCTTGCTATTGACAGCAATGTAGGTAGCAAATGAAAGGGCGTCGCCGGCGCTTGCCGGCGAGCCGTTAACGGGAGAGAACCATGTCTGTTGCCGGTACCTATGATTGCGTGACCAAGACGCCGATGGGCGATCAGTCGAGCAAGTTCACCGTCGAAGTCAGCGGCGATACCTTCACCGGCAGCAACGCCGGCCCCACCGGCACGATGGCGGTGGAAAACGGCAAGGTCGATGGCAACACGCTGACCTGGCAGATGAAGATGACCGTGCCGATGCCGATGACGCTGGATTGCAAGGCCACCGTCGATGGCGACGCGCTGACCGGTTCGGTCACCGCCGGCATGTTCGGCACCTTCCCGATGAACGGGACGCGCGCCTGAACGAAGCCTCCACGATTCCTTACGCGGATGGGCGCAACTTGCGTCCATCCGCGTCGTCGTGAAGAGGGCGCCAATCAGCGCGCTGCGCGGCAGACGCGCTAGGGTAAAATCGGCATTGTTGGCTTTCCCCCACAGGTATACTGCGCGTTGCAGGGGGATAGACGATGCGGTGGATTTTAGGGGCCTTGGCTGCCATTATGGCGCCGCTGCATGCGGCGTACGCGGTGGAAAGCACCGCCGACACCGCCGCCGCCCCCTGCGAATTGCATGTATGGCCATCCGGCCCGTTGCGCTCTACCTACTACGGCTGGGTGCATGGCGGCATCGTCGATGGCTCCGTGCAGGGCCGCCCCGGCTATCCGAAACTGCCCGATCAGCCTTTGACCACCGCGCGACAGGTGGAAATCCTGCACAGCCAGGATCTGCCAGCCCTCCTCGGCCTGCCCGGCTTCCGGACGGTTCTGCACGATCAGCCGCTGGAAAGCCGCGTGTTGCGTGGCACCGTTGGCCGCATTCTCGCGAACAGTCCGCCCTGCTACGCGGAACTCGCCATCGATGACGTCTTCTTTCAGGCGGACGTCTTCAGCGGCGCCTATCTCAAGACGCTCGTGCGCTTCCGCAGATTTGACGCCGGCGATACGCCGACCCGCACGTTCGGCACGATTGCGACCGAGAAACTCACCCAGTTCCCGCCGGCAAAAAGCAACGCGGACCCTGCGGATGCTGTCGCCGAACTGTCGGCGGCCTTTGGCAAAAGCCTGACTGATTTCGGCAGGATGCTGGCCGCTCCGCCGAAGCGCAAACATTGACCGAACCAGGATAAGAGGGGGTACGAATGAAATATCCAGGCCTTGTGCTCGGAACGATGCTGCTTGCCGGAAGCGTGCAACACGCCTGCGCGCAGGAACAGGGGTCGGCGGCTACCCCGGCGGCGGGCGCGCCGGACCAGCCCGCCACGGCTCAACAGGTTCAGGCCCCGGTCGAGGTCATTGCGCATCCTCCTGCCGATGTCGCGGCGGATGGGTGCGAACTGCATATCTGGCCCGCGCAACGGATGACCTCGATGACGACCGGCCTGCTGGGCGGAGGCTTGCTGGATGCGGCGATCCACGGCAACCGGGATGCCACCAACCGCACGCTGCTGGCCAGCGCCCTCGACAGTCCGAGCCAGCTGGATGCGTTGCAGGCGCTGGATCTGCGGACGGAACTGAAGCTGACGCCCGGCACCACGATCATCACGCATTCGCAACCCGTCGACCGCCACACCATGAACTCGGTCAAGACACGGCGCGGGGAATCCCCGAGCAAGTGCTATTCCGAGCTGATCGTGGCTGACGTCTTCTACCAGAAAGCCGCCATTTACGGTCGCTCGCTGCGCACCCTGTTCATGGTTCGCGATTTCGGAGCCGGTGAAAAGATCGCCTTCGAATACAAGGCCTGGGGCGGCAACGGCCTGAAACTGTTCCCGCCCAAGGAAGGCGAAGACGCCGTGGCCGCGCTCGACGAACTCGTCTCCGTGTTCAAGAAGAACTTCCAGGAATACGCCAACAACGAACGCAAGGCGCCACGCGCGCCGGTCAAATCCTGATCGGCAAATTCCGGCCCGCACAGCGCGGGCCGGAGCGTTACCCCAGCTTCTTCTTCAGCAGTTCGTTGACCAGCTGCGGGTTGGCCTTGCCCTGCATGGCCTTCATCGTCTGGCCCACGAAGAAGCCGAACAGCGCTTCCTTGCCGCCCCGGTATTGTTCGACCTTGTCGGCATTGTCAGCCAGCACCTTGTCCACCACCGCTTCGATCGCGCCGGTGTCGCTGGTCTGCTTCAGGCCCTCGCGCTCGACGATCGCCGCCGCGCCGTCGCCGGTTTCCAGCATCTTCTCGAGCACCTGCTTGGCGATCGAGCCGGAAATCGTGCCATCGCCCACCAGCGCCAGCAGCTCGGCCGCGCCTTCGGGGCTGACCGGCGAATCCTCAAGGCCGCGGCCCAGCTTGTTGAGCGCGCCGAACAGTTCGGAGGTCAGCCAGTTGGCCGCCTGCTTCGCCACGTCGGCTTCGCCCTTGCCCTGCTTGCCCGCGCTTTCGGCCAGCAGCTTCTCGAACCAGCGCGCGGTTTCCACGTCGGCGGTCAGCACACCGGCGTTGTAGGGCGAGAGGCCCAGCACGGTTTCGTAGCGGTGGCGCTTGGCGTCCGGCAGTTCGGGCAGGCTGGCGCGGCATTCCTCCAGAAACGCGTCTTCCAGTTCCAGCGGCAGCAGGTCCGGATCGGGGAAGTAGCGGTAATCGTGCGCGTCTTCCTTCGACCGCATCGAGCGGGTGGAGCCGCTGTCCGGATCGAACAGCCGGGTTTCCTGCACGATCTTGCCCCCGCTCTCCAGCACATCGACCTGGCGGTTCGCCTCGTGCTCGATCGCCTGCATTACGAAGCGGACCGAATTGACGTTCTTGGTCTCGGTGCGCGTGCCGAACGGCTCGCCCGGCCGGCGGACCGAGACGTTGACGTCGGCGCGCATCGAGCCCTGGTCCATGTTGCCGTCGCACGATCCGACATAGCGCAGGATCGTGCGCAGCTTGGTGAGATAGGCCCCCGCCTCGGCCGGCGAGCGCATGTCGGGCCGGCTGACGATCTCCATCAGCGCCACGCCCGATCGGTTCAGGTCCACGTAGGACATCGTCGGGTGCTGATCGTGCATCAGCTTGCCCGCGTCCTGCTCCACGTGGATGCGTTCGATGCCGATGGTCTTGGTGCTTTCGGGGTCCTTCTCGTCGAGCTGGATCTCGATCGTGCCCTCGCCCACCAGCGGGTGATAGAGCTGGCTGATCTGGTAGCCCTGCGGCAGATCGGCATAGAAGTAGTTCTTGCGGTCGAAGCGCGACCATGTGTTGATCTGCGCGTTGATCGCCATGCCCGTGCGCACCGCCTGGCGGATGCATTCGCGGTTGGGCACCGGCAGCATCCCCGGCATCGCCGCGTCGACAAGGCTGACCTGGCTGTTCGGCTCGGCCCCGAAGGCGGTGGCCGATCCCGAGAACAGCTTGGCGTTGGACGTGACCTGCGCATGGACTTCGAGGCCGATCACGACCTCCCATTCCCCCGTTGCGCCCTGAATGCGATAGCTGCTCATCTCGTTCTTCCGTCATCCCCGCGAAAGCGGGGATCTCGTTGATCTGGGTCGGACCTTCCGGCCCGAGACCCCGGCTTGCGCCGGGGTGACGCGATTACCACCACTTCGCCGGCTTGGCCGCGAACCCCGCGCGTTGCTCGATCGCCAGCCCGGCGTTCAGCACGCCCTGTTCGTCGAAGGCCTTGCCGATGATCTGCAGGCCCAGCGGCAGCCCGTTGCGGTCCACCCCGGCGGGCACCGACATCGCCGGAAGGCCGGCAAGGCTGGCGGGCACCGAGAACACGTCGTTCAGGTACATCGCCAGCGGATCGTCGCTCTTTTCGCCCAGCGCGAAGGCGGCCGTCGGCGCGGTCGGCGCCAGGATCACGTCGACCTCGGTGAAGGCGTTCCTAAAGTCGAGGCTGATCAGCGTGCGGACCTTCTGCGCCTGCGTGTAATAGGCGTCGTAGAACCCGGCCGAGAGCACATAGGTGCCGATCAGGATGCGGCGCTTGACCTCCGCGCCGAAGCCGGCCGCGCGCGTGGCGGCGTACATGTCCTGCAGGTTCGCGCCATCGGGCAGTTCGCGCAGGCCATAGCGCACGCCATCATAGCGCGCGAGGTTGGACGAGGCTTCGGCCGGCGCGATGATGTAATAGGTCGGCAGCGCGTACTTGGTATGCGGCAGCGAGATATCCACGATCTCCGCGCCCGCGTCCTTCAGCCAGGCGATGCCGTCGTCCCACGATTTCGCGACATCCGGGTCCATGCCATCCATGCGGTATTCGCGCGGGATGCCGACCTTCTTGCCCCGCAGGTCGCCCGAGAGCCCCGCTTCCCACGCGGGCACCGGCAGATCGAGGCTGGTCGCGTCCTTGGAATCGAACCCCGCCATCGCTTCCAGCATGATCGCGCAATCGCGCACGTCGCGCGCCATCGGCCCGGCCTGATCGAGCGAGCTGGCAAAGGCCACGATGCCCCAGCGCGAACAGCGGCCATACGTCGGCTTGATGCCCGAGATGCCGGTGAAGGCCGCCGGCTGGCGGATCGAACCGCCGGTGTCGGTCCCGGTCGCGGCCGGTGCCAGGCGCGCGGCGACGGCGGCCGAGGAACCGCCCGACGAACCGCCGGGCGCCAGCGGCGCGGTATCGCCCAGGCGACGCCAGGGCGAGATCACGTTGCCGAAAGCACTGGTCTCGTTCGACGAACCCATCGCGAACTGATCGAGGTTCAGCTTGCCCAGCATCCCCGCGCCGGCATCCCACAGCTTGCTGCTGACCGTGCTTTCATACTCGGGCGTGAAGCCTTCGAGGATGTGGCTGGCGGCGGTGGTCTGCACGCCCTTGGTGGCGAACAGGTCCTTCATGCCGATCGGCACGCCCGCCATCTTGCCCAGCGCCTTGCCGGCAGCACGGTCCGCATCGACCTTCGCGGCCGCTTCCAGCGCCTTTTCGGGCGTGGTGACGATGAAGGCGTTGAGCGCGGGCTGCGCTGCCGCCACCGCCGCGTTGAACGCGGTGGCGACTTCGGTGGCGGTAAATGCGCCCTTCGCCACACCTTCGCGGATGGCGGCGATGCCCAGTTCGGTCAGTTCGTTTGCGGTATTTGGCATTACTCGATCACCTTGGGCACGCCGAAGAAGCCGTGTTCGGCCGCCGGCGCATTGGCCAGCACCGCATCGCGAATGCCGCCGCCGGTCAGCGGATCGGCGTTCACCACATCATCGCGCAGGCGCAGGGTATTGGGGATCACGGCGGTCATCGGCTCGATGCCGGCGACGTCCACTTCCCCCAGTTGCTCGACCCAGGCCAGAATGCCGTTGAGTTCGGGGACCATCGCCTCAAGCTCCGGTTTGGTAACCTTGAGGCGGGCCAGCGAGGCGATCTTCGCCACCGTGGCGGTATCTACGGACATGGGATTTCCCTGCCTTGGACAAACGGAAAAACAAAGGACGCCGCGCGCTAGCATCGCGCGCGGCGTCCTTCAAGCGAACGGACGGAAACGCGCGATCAGCGCTGCGGGGCTTCCCCGGCGGGCGGCGCGCCATGCGGGCCACCGTGCGGACCGCCGGGCATGCCCTGCATCCCTTGCATCTGTTGCAGGACGCGGCGCTGCTGCTCCAGTTCGGCGGCGCTCTTGAAATCGATCAGTTCGACTTCGAACACCAGATCGCTGTTCGCCGGGATCACCACTTCGCCGGTGCCCTGGTTGGTCTGCGGACGATCGCCATAGGCATCGGCGGCCGGAATCTCGAGCCGGTACTTGCCGCCGCGCTTCATCATCTGAAGCCCCTTGGAGAAGCCGGGGATCACGCCATCGACCGGCATGGCGACGCGTTCGCCGCGATCGAATTCCTTGCCGGTGGACGCGAGCCGCCCGACATAGTTCACCAGCGCGACATCGCCCGTCTTCGGCGATTCGCCTTCACCCTGCTTGATTGCCTCGACATAGACCGCCGCAAAGTGCTGCGGCCGCGCAGCATAGGCCCCGCCGATCCCGATCAAGGCGGCCACGGCAACGCCAAGCCAGATCTTGGTGACCGATCCCTGCGCAACAGGCTGCAGCGGAACGCGCGTGATTTCGGACATTGCTTCCCCTTTTGAGCGCCCCGGTCTGAGGCTCCCCCTGCGGTAAGGCGCGAATCGCCATCGGCCGCAAAGGCCAGATGTGCGAAAGGGCGCCGCGATGACGGCGCCCCTCTTGGCCCAGCCGGGCCGTCGCGGCAAGAGGCTAGATGGCGGATGAGACCAACGTCTCTTCCGCCGCCCGAACCTTACTTGGCGCCGTCGCGCTCCAGCCGCTTGCGCTCCAGCTTGCGGGCGCGGCGAACGGCCGCGGCCTTTTCGCGGGCGCGCTTTTCGGAGGGCTTTTCGTAGTGGCGACGCAGCTTCATTTCGCGATACACGCCTTCACGCTGCAGCTTCTTCTTGAGCGCGCGAAGAGCCTGGTCGACATTGTTGTCGCGAACGAGAATCTGCATAAACCGACACACCTCAAACAGCTTCAGGCGAGAGCCCGCCAATCATGCGGGGGTCACCGTGATTCGGGAACACGAACGGGGCCGAATCCATGCTGGACCGGCTCCAACCGGCGGCCCGTTAGCAGTGCGCCGAACGAAAGGCAAGCAAACTCGCGCCCTGATCGTTCCCCCGCCCTTCCCCCGGAGCCGCTGAACGTCTAAGGCCGCAACCATGAATCCTCCCTCAACCTTGCAGGCCACGCTGCTGGTCGCCGCTGGCGGCGCCGGCGGATCGGTGCTGCGCTATCATGCCGGACGGCTCGTCATGGGCATCGCCGGCCCCAACGCGGCCTTTCCCTGGCCCACCTTCTCGATCAACGTCGCGGGCAGCCTGCTGATGGGGCTGCTGGCGGGCTGGCTCGCCCGGCATGGAGCAAGTGGCGAAGCCTGGCGGCTGCTGCTAGCGGTGGGCGTGCTGGGCGGCTTCACCACGTTCTCCTCGTTCAGCCTCGAAACCGCGATGCTGATCGAGCGCGGGCTGATCGGCACGGCCACGGCTTATGCCGCGGGTTCGCTGGCGGCGGGCCTCGCCGGGTTGTTCCTGGGCCTTTTCGTGATGCGGGCAGCGGCATGAGCGAGGAAGTCCGCCAGTTCACCATCGCGCACGACGATGACGACATCCGGCTCGACCGCTGGTTCAAGCGCCATCTGCCGCAAGTGGGCTTCGCCACGGTCTCGCGCTGGGCGCGCACCGGCCAGATCCGTGTCGATGGCAAGCGCGCCGACGTCGATACCCGGCTGACAAAGGGGCAAGTGCTGCGCGTGCCGCCGGGCGGGACCATCCCACTGGCGGGTGGCAAGGGCGCCCGCCCGCGCAAGCCGCTGACCGAGGAGCAGATCGCGCTGGCCGAATCCATGGTGCTGGAGAAAGACCGCGCCGCGATCGTGCTCAACAAGCCCCCCGGCCTTGCCACGCAGGGCGGCAGCGGCACCCACGAGCATGTCGACGGGCTGCTCGATGCCTATGCCGAGGACAAGGGGCCGCGCCCGCGCCTGGTTCACCGGCTCGACAAGGACACTTCTGGCGTCCTCCTGATCGCCCGCACGCCCGGCAGCGCAGCGTTCTTCTCCAAGCGCTTCTCCGGCCGGTCGGCCAGGAAGATCTACTGGGCGCTGGTCACCGGCATTCCCGACATCTCGGACGGGTTGATCGAACTCCCGCTGGCCAAGCAGCCGGGCACCGGCGGCGAGAAGATGATGGTCGATGAAAGCGGCCAGGGCCAGGCGGCGCGCACCCGCTATCGCGTGGTTGATCGCGCCGGCAACCGGGCGGCCTGGGTGGAGCTCCAGCCGCTGACCGGCCGCACCCACCAGCTTCGCGTCCACATGGCGGCGATCGGCCATCCGATCGTCGGCGATGGCAAATATGGCGGACAGGCGGCGTTCCTGACCGGCAGCATCAGCCGCAAGATGCACCTCCACGCTCGCCGGCTGCGCATCGAGCATCCCGAAGGCGATCTGATCGACGTGACCGCGCCGCTGCCCGAGCATTTCGCCGCCAGCATGGCGCAACTGGGCTTCGACGAGGCGGACGGCGACCTCCCGCTCGAACCGGTCAAGCTGGTCGACGAGAAGGACGAACAGAAGCGCGCGGCCAAGGCCCATGCCAAGCAGTACCGCAAGGAACGGCGCGGCGAACGGCGCAAGCGGGCCGATGGCCCCACCGGCCGCAAGCCCACCGGCAAGCGCGCCGCCGCGAAGCCCGCCGCCAAGAAGCCGGCCGCGCGCAAGACGCCGTCGCCCCGCCCGCCCAAGCGCTGATGCATCCCAACCCCGCCTTCCGCAGCGACGATCGCGATCTGCACGAAGCGCTGATCGCGGAAATCGGTTTCGGCATGGTGTTCCTGACCACGCCGGACGGGCCGCGCGTGGCGCACACGCCGCTGCTTTCGACCGGCGATGGCGCGGTGCAGTTCCATCTCGCGCGCGGCAATGCGCTGACCCGCCACCTTGACGGCGCCATGGCGCTGGCGGTGGTCAACGGGCCGGACTGCTATGTCAGCCCGCGCTGGTATGCCGATGCCGCGCAGGTGCCGACGTGGAACTACGTGGCACTGGAACTGGAAGGGCGCGTGCGGCGCATGGATCAGGATGGCCTGCGCGCGCTGCTGGATGGGCTTTCCGCGCGGCATGAGGAGCGCATCGCCGATGGCGCGCCATGGACCATGGACAAGATGCCGGAATCGCAACTGCGGCAGATGATGGGCGCGATCGTGGGCTTCGAGATGGAAGTGTTGGCCTGGCGGCCCACGTTCAAGCTTTCGCAGAACAAGCCGGCCGACGAACGCACCCGCGTGGCGGCGGGTCTGGAGGCCGAGGGATCGCCCGCCATCGCCGAACTGATGAGGAAGCTGGTGCCATGACGTCTGACGCGCTTCCGCGCCTTGCCATCTTCGATTGCGACGGCACGCTGGTCGATAGCCAGGCCGACATCTGCGCGGCCATGGACGCCGCCTTCGCCACCGCCGGCCTGATCCCCCCCGATCGCACCGCCACGCGCAGGATCGTCGGCCTTTCGCTGCACGAGGCGATGCGCCGCCTGCACCCTGCCGGCGGGGACCGCGATCATGCCGCGCTGGCCGGCTACTACAAGGACGCCTTCCGCGCCCGGCGCGAGGCCGGCGTCGTGGCCGAGCCGCTCTACGAAGGCATCGCCGCGCTGGTGGAGGAACTGGCGGATGACGGCTGGCTGCTGGGCGTCGCCACCGGCAAGAGCGACCGGGGCCTTGCCCATTGCCTGGCCACCCACGGCCTTGCCGGGCATTTCGTCACGCTGCAGACGGCCGACCGGCATCCGTCCAAGCCTCACCCTTCCATGGTGGAAGCCTGCCTCGAAGCCACTGGCGCGCATCCCGCGCATACCGCCATGATCGGCGATACCGCCTATGACATGGAAATGGCGCGCAACGCGGGCATCCGGGCGTTCGGGGTGGACTGGGGCTATCACGATCCGGCGGAACTTTTCGACGCGGGCGCCGAAGCGGTCGCGACCACAATGAGCGAACTGCGCGCCTTGCTGAAAGGCATGGAATGAGCGCGGAGCGCGACCCGGCCATCGCCCGTTTCGCCGTGCTGCAACTGGTCCGCCTTTCCGGCACGCTGCTGGTGCTGGCCGGGGCGCTCGTCGCATCGCGCAAGGTCGGCTGGCTGTCCGGCCTTCCCGAAGCGGCGGGCTATGTCCTGATGGCTGCCGGTCTCGCCGATTTCTTCGCGCTGCCGCCCCTGCTGGCGAAGCGCTGGCGGAGTTCCGAATGAAGCGTTTCTACAAGGACGTAACCGTAGTCGCCGAAGAGGGTGGCTTTCGCGTGGCGCTGGACGGACGGGGTATCCGTACCGTTGGCGGCCGTTCCCAGATCGTCCCCAGCCGCGCACTGGCCGAGGCCATGGCCGCCGAATGGGCCGACCAGGACGAAGAGATCGACAGCACGCGCTTCGTCCTGCGCGACATGGCTGATTTCGCGCTGGATGTGGTCGCCCCCGAACGCGCGCGCACCATTGGCGAACTGCTGCCTTATGCCGAAACCGATACGCTGTGCTATCGCGCCGAGCCGGACGAGCCCTTGGCGGCGCGCCAGCGCGCGGTGTGGGAACCGCTGCTGTCCGCCATGGAAACGCGCATCGGCGTCAGCTTCCACCGCGTTTCGGGCGTGATGCACCGGCCGCAGCCCCCCGAGGCGATCGAGCGCATCGCCGGCGAGCTGGAGGGGCTGGACGCCTTCGCACTGGCCGCGCTGCGCAACACCGCCAGCCTTGCCGCGTCGCTCACGCTGGGCCTTGCCGCCATCGCCCCCGGCGCGGACGTGGAAGCGCTGTGGAACGCGGCCAATCTCGAGGAAGACTGGCAGGCGGAACTGTGGGGCAAGGATGCCGAGGCGCAGGACCGGCGCGACAAGCGCTTCGCCGCATTCAGCGCGGCGGCCCGCTTCGCGGAACTGGCGCGCGGCTAGAACGTTCTCCGCCCGGTCAGCCGAACCAGTCGACCACGTCCTTCGCCACCGCGTTGGCCGCCTTGTTCAGCGCCGGCCCCACCTCGCTCGCTTCCGGCGCGACGCCCGGCACGTCCTGTTCAAAACGCTTCGTCTCGATCTTGCCGCCGGGCAGTTCCTTCACCGCATCGAAACGGACGATGACGCGCCGGCTGCGCGCGTCATAGCCCAGGTCGAGAATGCGGCCCGAAAGGCGCGGCCCGCTGACGCCAAGATCGTTCTCCACCACCAGCCTGCCGCCCTTGGCGCGCAGCGTTTCGGCCAGCAGGCGCTGGAACAGCCGCGTCGGCCGTTCGACCCATTGCGTGCCCTTGAGATAGGCGACGTTGGAATCGTCGATCTGCACAGGAATGCGCAGCACCGCCAGCCGCGCCTCCGCCGCCGGCTCCAGCACGGCGGTGGCGCCGGCCAGATTGCCGGACGCGCCCGCGCCGGCGGCTGGCGCGCTTTCGGGCGTCAGGCTCATCAGCGTGCCCGGCACCTTGGTGCCGATATTGACGCAGGCCGAAAGGGAGAGAGCGAGAGCGGGCGCCAGCAGCGGCGCGGCCAGCATCGGGTTGCGGATCATCGCGATGGTCCCTTTCATGGCTTGTAATCCGGCAGCTTCGGGCTGCCGACGATGGCGCTGACGCCACGGTCGTTGATCTTGTCGGTCACTTCGCGCAACGACCGCGTGGTCGCCTGCAGATCGCGGATGGCGGCTTCCGCGGCGGGCAGCGTGCGCTCGTTGAGCTGGCGCGCGGCCGGACGCGTATCATCCAGCGTCGCCTGGAGCGCGTCCGCCGCAGACTGCGCCGATTTCAGCGTCTGGCGCAACTGCTTGGCCAGGCCGCTGCCTTCGTCGTTGATCATCGCGTCGGTCGATCCGGCCAGCTTCTCGAAGCTGGAAAGCGTGTAGTTCGCCTGCCGCAAGGTTGCCTGCAATTCGGACAGCACCCGCTTCACATCGGGCGAGGCAGCGGCAAGGTTGCCGGTCATCTTGTCGGTATTGCGCATGATGTTTTCGAACGACTTCAGGTTCTGGTCGGACAGCACCATCGTGAGCCGCTCGGTCAGCGTCGCCAGCCGTTCCAGCAGCAGCGGCGTGTTGGCCAGGATTTCGCCAAGACCGCCGCGCTTGGTCGGAATCACGGGCACGCCTTCCGGTCCCTTTTCCTCGATCGGCGGCGCGCCCTTGACCGCGCCCTGCAACTGGATCGTGGTCACGCCGGTAAAGCTGCCCTGCAGGCTGGCGGTCGTGCCCTGCAGGATCGGCACCTTCCTGTTGATCTTGATCCGCACCCTGACGAATTCGGGGTCCTTCTCCCACAGATCGATGTCTTCCACCTGCCCCGAAGGCACGCCCGAGAACGAGACTTCCGAACCCTTGGCCAGACCATCCACGGACTGCTTGAAGAAGATGTCGTAGTGATCCTGTTCACCCTGGTTCAGGCGCGCGATCCACACCGTCAGCGCGGCGATGCCGGCCAGCAGCAGGAGGGTAACGGCCCCGACCCAGATATGGTTTGCGCGCGTTTCCATCGGCTGTGTTCCCGTATCCTATGCCTCGTCCTGCGCCGTATCGTCCACCGGAGCGGCAATCCCCGACGGTGCAATTCGATCCTGCGCGGCCTTGGCAGCCCGGCCGCGCGGGCCATTGAAGTATTCCTGAATCCACGGGTGATCGAGCGCCAGCAGTTCCGGGATCGTCCCCACCGCGATCACCTTTTTGTCTGCCAGCACGGCCACACGATCGCAGATTTCGTACAGGGTATCGAGATCGTGGGTGATCAGGAACACCGTAAGCCCCAGCGTCTGCTGCAGGCTGGCGATCAACTGATCGAACGCCGCCGCGCCGATCGGGTCCAGCCCCGCCGTCGGCTCGTCCAGAAACAGCAGTTCGGGATCGAGCGCCAGCGCCCGCGCCAGCCCGGCGCGCTTCTTCATGCCGCCGGAAAGTTCGGCCGGATACTTGGCGGTCGCTTCCGCCGGCAGGCCGGAAAGGATCACCTTGTAGCGCGCAATCTCATGCCGCAGTTCGTCGCTGATCTCGGGATAGAATTCGCGCAGCGGCACTTCGACGTTTTCGGCCACCGTCAGCGTGGAGAACAGCGCGCCGCCCTGGAACAGCACGCCCCACTGGCAGCGGATGTCGATATCATCATCGTCGCGCGCGTCGGTGATCGAGCTGCCCAGCACCTCGATCTCGCCCGCTTCGGGGATCTGGAGGCCGATGATCGCGCGCATCAGCACCGACTTGCCCGTGCCCGAGCCGCCGACGACGCCCAGAATCTCGCCCCGCCGGACATCGAGATCGAGGTCTTCGTGGACGACATGCGGGCCGAACACGTTCTTGAGGCCACGCACGCGGATGAGGATGTCAGGATCGCTCATCCCCAGCCGACCTTGGTGAAGAACACCGCGAAGAAGGCATCGAGCACGATCACCATGAAGATCGCCATGACCACCGCCGCCGTGGTGCGCGTGCCCACTTCCTCGGCATTGGCCTTGACCTGCATCCCCTGATAGCAGCCCGCCACCGCCACGATCAGGCCGAATACCGGCGCCTTGACCAGCCCGACCCACACATCGTGCAGCGGCACCACTTCCTGGATGCGCGAAAGGAAAGTGAGGAAGGGAATGCCCAGCGTCGTCGCCGAAAGGAACGCGCCGCCGATGATGCCCACTACCGCCGAATAAGTGCCCAGCAACGGCAGCATCAGCATCGTCGCCAGAATGCGCGGCAGCACCAGCGCTTCCATCGGCGAAACGCCGATCGTGCGCATCGCGTCCACTTCCTCGGTCAGCTTCATCGTGCCGAGCTGCGCGGCGAAGGCGGAGCCTGACCGGCCGGCCACCATGATCGCCGTCATCAGGATGCCGAGTTCGCGCAGGGTCAGCCGGCCGACCAGGTTGACCGTGTAGATCTCCGCGCCGAACTGGCGAAGCTGCACCGCGCCCTGCTGGGCGATGACGATGCCGACCAGGAAGCTCATCAGCCCCACGATCGCCAGCGCGTTCACGCCCACCAGCTCCATCTGGTGAATCATCGCCTTGCCACGAAAACGCCCGGGATGCCGCAACAGCGTTCCCAGGACCTGCACCACCTGCCCCAGGAAGCCCAGCACCTGCAGCGAGCCCCAGGCGAGCCCGACCACGGCATCGCCCACTTTGCCGGGCACGCGTTCGAACAGCGGCAGGCGCGGGGCGCTGACGCCCGAATCGTTCTCTCCGGCCTGGCCGACCGCGGCGATCAGGCGCTCCGCTTCGCTGCTGGCGCCGACGATTTCCGCGCCCTGCTCCTGCGCCAGGCGCCACACCATCCACGCACCCACGGTATCCATGCGTTCGACAGCGGACAGGTCGATGCGGGCGATCGGTTCGTCCAGCGCGCGCACCCGGGCATCGAGCGCGCCGAGCGTGGACACCAGCATCTCGCCGCTGAACGCCAGCGTGGCGCCCCCGGCTTCTTCGGTTCCGGCATCGCCGGGCTGGATCGTGAAGTCGGCTAACGCCCGCATATGATCCGCTTCATGCGGGAAAATGGCTGGGGCGACAAGTGCATGACGTGCGACACAACGTTTCAGAGGCCATTTGGGTTTCACGGCGGCGTGCCGGTTTGGCGCCCCGGCGCTTGCAGGCGGGCGGAACGGCTGGCAAAGCGCGCGCCATGACCGAACAGACTCTCGACAAGACCTTCGAGCCCGCCGCGATCGAGGCGCGCTGGTACAGCCATTGGGAAACGAACGGACTGTTCCGCCCGGAGCGCCCCGACGCGGTGCCGTTCACGATCGTAAACCCGCCGCCGAACGTCACGGGATCGCTCCACATCGGCCACGCGCTGGACAACACGCTGCAGGACGTGGTGATCCGCTACGAACGGCTGCGCGGCAAGGACGCGCTGTGGGTCGTCGGCACCGACCACGCCGGCATCGCCACGCAAATGGTGGTCGAGCGCCAGATGGAAGCGCGGCAGGACAAGCGCACCAACTACACGCGCGAACAGTTCGTCGAGAAGGTGTGGGAATGGAAGGCCGAATCCGGCGGCACGATCACGCGCCAGCTGCGGCGGCTGGGCTGCTCGATGGACTGGTCCAGGGAACAGTTCACCATGGACCCGCACTTCACCAAGGCCGTGGTGAAGGTCTTCGTCGACCTTTATAACGAAGGCCTGATCTACCGCGACAAGCGGCTGGTGAACTGGGACCCCAAGCTCAAGACCGCGATCAGCGACCTCGAAGTGGAAACGCGCGAGGTGCAAGGCGGGTTCTGGCACTTCAAGTATCCGCTGGCCGACGGCGTGACCCGCGAGGACGGACTGGATTACATCGAGGTCGCCACCACGCGGCCCGAAACGATGCTGGCCGACATGGCCGTGGCGGTCCACCCGGACGATCCGCGCTACAAGAGCGTGATCGGCAAGGACATCCTCCAGCCGCTGACCGGCCGCCGGTTCAAGGTGGTGGCCGATGAGCACGCCGACCCGGAGCTGGGCAGCGGCGCGGTGAAGATCACGCCGGGGCATGACTTCAACGACTTCGAGGTCGGCCGCCGCGCCGGCATCAAGGCGGGCGACATGCTCAACATGTTCGATGCTGAAGCGAAGGTGGTGCAGACGGCGGACGGACTGGTGCCCGCCGAATTTGTGGGGCTGGACCGGTTCGACGCGCGCAAGCGGGTGGTCGAGCGGATGAAGGAAGGCGGCTTCCTGATCCCGCATGTGACCAAGGACAAGGACGGCAACGAAGTCCTCCACGATGCCGAACCGCGCACGATCCAGACGCCGTTCGGCGATCGCGGCGGGGTGGTGATCGAACCGTGGCTGACCGACCAGTGGTACGTCGATGCCGAAACGCTCGCCAAGGCGCCCATGGAAGCGGTGCGCTCCGGCGCGATCGAGATCGTGCCCAAGACCTGGGAAAAGACCTTCTTCAACTGGATGGAGAACATCCAGCCGTGGTGCGTTTCGCGGCAACTTTGGTGGGGGCACCGGATTCCGGCTTGGTATGGCAGCGACGGAAACTGCTACGTCGCCGAAACCGAGGAGCAAGCGCAGGCGCGGGCCGGTGCGGGCGTGCAACTGGAACGCGACCCCGACGTCCTCGACACCTGGTTCTCCTCCGCGCTGTGGCCCTTCGCCACGCTCGGCTGGCCGGATGAAGACGCGCCGCTGCTGAAGAAGCACTACCCCAACGACCTGCTCGTTTCCGGCTTCGACATCCTGTTCTTCTGGGATGCGCGCATGGCGATGCAGGGCATCCATTTCATGAAAGAAGTGCCGTGGAAGCGGCTCTACCTGCATGGCCTGGTCCGCGCGGCGGACGGGCAGAAGATGTCCAAGTCCAAGGGCAACGTGGTCGATCCGCTGGGCCTGATCGACCAGTACGGCGCGGACGCGCTGCGCTTCTTCATGTGCGCCATGGAAAGCCAGGGCCGCGACGTGAAGATGGATGAAAAGCGCGTGGAGGGGTATCGCAACTTCGCCACGAAGCTGTGGAACGCCGCGCGTTTCTGCCAGAGCAACGGCATCACCGGCGGTATCGGCGATCACACCGGCCCCGGCATCGCGCCGCAGCTTGCCGTCAACCAGTGGATCATCGGCGAAGTCGTCGACACCGTGGCCGAACTCGACAAGGCGATGGCCGACCTGCGCTTCGACGCCGCCGCCAACGCGATCTACCACTTCGTGTGGGACACGTTCTGCGACTGGTACATCGAACTGATCAAGGGATCGTTCGACGACGAGACGAAGGCCGTCGCCGGCTGGGTGCTCGACCAGATCCTCGTCATGCTCCACCCGTTCATGCCCTTCGTGACCGAGGAGCTGTGGAACAAGACCGGCACGCGCGGCGGCGAGCTGATCGTGGCGGCATGGCCCCAGCCGACGGCGGCGGTGGAGGTGGCGGCCAAGCGCGAGGTCGAATGGCTGATCGCGCTGGTTTCCGCCTTGCGCACCGCCAAGAACGAACTTGGCATCGCGCCCGGCGCCAAGCTGGACGCCTATCTGCCCGCACCCAGCGCGGCCACGCGCGCGATCATCGATGCAAATGGCCCGGCGATCGACCGGCTGGCCCGGCTTTCGTCGATCCGCTTCGCACCGGCCCCTGCCGGCGCGGCAATGCAGATCGGCGCGGGCGATGCCAACATCGTTGTCCCGCTGGAAGGCGTGATCGATATCGCCGCCGAAAAGGCCCGCCTCGAAAAGGCGCTTGCCGCGGCGCAGAAGGAAGCCAAGTCGCTCGAAGGGCGGCTGAACAACCCGGCGTTCGTCGAGAAGGCCAAGCGCGAGGCGGTCGAGAAAGCCCGCGCCGATCACGCGCACCACAGCGCCGAGGCCGAGCGGCTGGCGGCGGCGCTGGCGCGGCTGGGGTGATGGCATCGCGCGGCCTTCGACAGGCTCAGGCCGAACGGGTGTGGGAAATGGTTTCCAGTATAAACTCCGTTCGTGCTGAGCCTGTCGAAGCACGCGCGCGATCTCTCGCCCCATGCTAGTCCTCGCCACCACCACGCCCGGCGAACCGGAAATCTTCGCCTCGCTGCAGGGCGAAGGGCCGTCCATCGGCCGCCCTTCGGTGTTCCTGCGCCTGTCGCGCTGCAATCTCGCCTGCCGCTGGTGCGATACCGCCTACACCTGGCGCTTCACCGGCGACAACCGGCCGCACCGTGATGATCTCGCGTTTGAGCGCGGCGCGAACCAGATCACGCTGGACGAGCGCGACGTGGCGCTGCGCCTGCTGGCCCATCCGCAGGACCGGTTGGTGGTGACCGGCGGCGAACCGCTGTTGCAGGCCCCTCCCCTCGTCCGCCTGCTGGCGATCCTGAAGGAAGCGCGGCCCCGCCTGCATGTGGAGATCGAGACCAACGGCAGCGTGCCCCCGACGCAGGCGCTCGACGCGCTGGTGGACCAGTACAACGTCAGCCCCAAGCTGGCCCATTCGGGCAATCCGGCCGATCTGGCGCTGGTGCCCGAACGGCTGGCGCACTGGGCCATCGAACCGCGCGCCTTCTTCAAGTTCGTGGTCGCCACGCCCGACGATCTGGACGAAATAGCGGCGCTGCAGGCGCATTACGCCATTCCGTCGGAACGCCTGTTCGTGATGCCCGAAGGCACCGCCAGCGTCCCGTTGCGCGAACGGTCGGCCTGGCTGGCCGAAGCCGCGCTGAAGGCCGGCTGGCGCTTTACCGACCGGCTGCACATACACCTCTACGGCGATACGCGCGGCACATAGCGAAACCTCCCCGGAAGCGGGGAGGTTCGCGAAGGTCAGAACGGAATATCGTCGTCCAGATCGTCGGAGAAGCCGCCGCCGGACGATCCGCCCCCACCTTGGCCGCCCCCGCCCTGATTCCAGCCACCGCCCGAAGACGCGCCGCCCCCGCGTGAGGAGCCGCCGCTGCCGCCTTCGTTCCAGCCGCCTCCGCCGCCGCCCGAACGCTGGCCGCCACCGAAGCCACCGCCCCCGCCGCCACCTGCACCGGGCGCGCCGTCGAGCATGGTCAGCACCGCGCCGGGGCCTTGCAGCACCACTTCGGTGCTGTAGCGGTCGTTACCCGACTGGTCCTGCCACTTGCGGGTGCGGAGCTGGCCTTCGATATAGACCTTGCTGCCCTTGCGCAGGAACCGTTCGGCGACGCCGGCCAGACCTTCGGAGAAGATTGCCACGCTGTGCCATTCGGTGCGTTCCTGCCGCTCGCCCGAATTGCGGTCCTTCCACGTTTCCGACGTGGCGATGCGCAGGTTGCAGACCTTGCCGCCGTTCTGGAACGAGCGCACTTCCGGGTCAGCCCCCAGATTGCCGACCAGAATGACCTTGTTGACGCTGCCTGCCATCGAATCGTGTCCCGTGTGAATGTGGAGGCTGGCCTAGCCAATGCGCGGCGACAGGGCGAGTCTCGCCCCCGTGCTTTCCACAACGCGGGGCCAAACTACCCCAGCCCGAAGGCCCGCGCCGTCCAGAAGGTCACGCCCGCCGCCAGATAGGCGAGGCCGAACAGGTAGGCGAGCATGAACGCCGGCCATTTCCAACCGTTCGTTTCCCGCCGGGTGACCGCGATCGTCGACATGCACTGCGGCGCGAACACGAACCAGGCCAGGAACGCCAGCGCGGTCGGCAGGGTCCAGTGCGCCTTGAGCTGATCCTCCAGCGCATTCGCTTGCGCGTCCTCGTCGTTCGCGTTGTCCACGGCATAGGTCGTGGCGAGCGAGCTGACCGCCACTTCGCGCGCGGCCATGGCGGGGATGATCGCCAGCGCGATATCGCGGTTGAAGCCCACCGGTTCCACCACCACGGCCAGCCCGTTGGCGATGTGCCCGGCGATCGAGGCGTCCACCTGGCTCTGCCCCTCGCCCGCGCGGGGGAAATTCAGCAGGAACCACAGCACCACCGTGACCGTGAAGATCATTGTGCCGGCGCGGCGCAGGAAAATCCACGCGCGCTGGAACAGGCCGAGCGCCAGATCCTTCACCGTGGGCAACTGGTACTTGGGCAGCTCCATGATGAAGCCGCTGGCCGCGCCTTTCGTCACCGACCGGCGCAGTACCAGCGCCACCACCATCGCCCCCACCACGCCGAACACGTAGAGCCCGAACAGCACCAGCCCCTGCAGGCCGAAGCCGGGGCCGACCGTGCGGTGGGGAATGAACGCGGCGATGATCACGGCATAGACCGGCAGGCGTGCCGAACAGGTCATCAGCGGGGCGATCAGGATCGTGGTCAGCCGGTCCTTGGGATCGGTGATGCTGCGCGTGGCCATGATGCCGGGAATGGCGCAGGCGAAGCTGGACAGCAGCGGGATGAAGCTGCGTCCCGAAAGGCCTACCGTCGCCATCAGCCGGTCCATCAGGAAGGCGGCGCGCGCCATGTAGCCGGTCGCCTCCATCGTCAGGATGAAGAAGAACAGGATCAGGATCTGCGGCAGGAACACGATCACCGCCCCCACGCCCGCGATCACGCCATCGGTCAGCAGATCGCGCGCAAGCGAGGGCGGAAGCGCGGTCTTGACCAGATCGCCAATGCCCGAAACGCCGGCGTCGAGCACATCGGCAAAGGGCGTAGCCCAGCTGAACACCGCCTGGAACACCACGAACAGCAGCGCCAGCAGGATTGGCGGGCCGAGCCAGGGGTGCAGCAGCACGCGATCCATACGTGCGTGGATGCGGTGCTTGGCGGTTTCCGAAAGGATCGCGCCATGCGCCATCTCGTGCGCCAGCATCCGGCGTTCGGGCAGCGTGACATGCGCGCGCGGCGCGGTTTCGCCCGACACGCGATCGCGCGCCTCGGCGATGGCGGCGGACAGTTCGGCCAGTCCCCGCCGCCGCACCGCCACGGTCGGGATCACCGGCACGCCCAGCGCCGTCTCCAGCGCGGCCGGATCGAGCGTCAGCCCGTCGCGTTCGGCAAGGTCCACCATGTTGAGCGCGACCACCGTCGGGCGGCCAAGCTCCAGCACTTCCTGCGCGAACACGAGATGCTGTTCGAGGTTCGAGGCATCGAGCACGATCACCAGCACGTCCGGCTGGGCCTGCCCAACCTGTTCGCCCATGATGACCTTGCGCGTCACCTCTTCGTCGGGGCTGGTGGCGTTGAGGCCGTAGCTGCCCGGCAGGTCGACCAGTTCCATCGGTTCGCCGCTGGGCAGGATCAGGCGCCCCGCCTTTCGCTCGACGGTGACGCCCGGATAGTTGGCGATCTTCTGGCGCGCGCCCGTCAGCGCGTTGAACAGCGCGCTCTTGCCCGCGTTGGGATTGCCGACCAGCGCGGCGACGCAGGCGTTGCGGCTCATGCCGTTGCTCCGATCAGTTCGACATGCATCGCCCGGGCATGCACGCGCCGCAGCGCCACCGTCATCCGGCCGATCTCCACCGCCAGCGGATCGCGCGAGACGAATACGCCGCGATAGGCAAGGCGCACATGCGCCCCGGCATCCAGCCCCAGCGCGCGCAACCGCTCCGCCTCTTCGGGCACGAGCGAGTCCCAATCGACGGAATCGATTCGCGCGGGCGTGCCAAGAGGGATCTGGTCGAGTGTCACGCCCACGGCGCTGCCATAGCCCGAAAGCATTTGCAAGGCATTCGCAATAAGGAGCCTGAAATTAGCATGGCTCCACTGGCGCGACCTTGCCACCGCGCGCATTGACGCCGGTCAAGTGGCTCTTATCGCGCGGGATACCGCAGGCGGCCGAACAGGCGCATCACGCTGAAGGTTTCCTCACGCGGGCGGGTCAGCCGGGCCTTGGCCTTCTCGAAACGCATCACGCCTTCGATCCGCCGATCGAGGAACGCGCGCGTATCGGCATGGCCTTCGCTCTTGTCCTCGGCATGGACGGCCAGCGTGGCGGCATAGATCGCCGCCAGCGTGGCGCGCTTGGTATAGTGGTTGTAGTCCGTCGCGGTATCGCCGGCGAGCCGCCACATCGCGTCCGCGCTGTGCCAGCCGAGCTTCATGGCCGTGGGCACGTTCTGCGGCATGGCCATGATCGCCAGCGCGCGGCGCAACGCCTCCTCGCGCCCCGCCAGCGCATCGAGCCGGAACTGCACCAGCGCGCGGATGCGCTCGCGGATCGGCAGGTTGCCGATGCGGGCCGTGGGCAGGGCCTCGGCCATGTCGGCATCGATGCGCGCGATCCACGCCGCGATCATCGCCATGGGCTTGCCCCCGAACGCGAACGCGGCAACCGCCGGGTCCACCCCGGCCGCATCGGCCGCGCTGGCCACGGCGGCCTCGCCCCATCCATCGAAGACGGCGGCTTCGGCCACGTGGGGCGCCAGTTGCCGGCGGATATCGTCGAGCGTCGGTTCGGAAACGGATGTCATCGCCACGGCCCGATCAGAACGAAGGCCCATAGGTCGGCTTCTGCGGGGCGGCCTTGGCGGCCTTCACCGCGTTGTCGATCTCTTCCAGCACCGCACTGTTCTTGCCGTCGAGCGCGGCATAATCCCGCGCGGAACGGCCCGAATTGTCCGGCCGCTCCGGGCTGGCCCCGGCCTTCAGCAACATGCGGATGATCGCCATGTCGCGGCGGTGCACCGCGTTGATCAGCGGGGTTTCGCCGGTGTTGTTCGGTTCATCCACGCGCGCGCCGCTCTTGATGAGGAAATCCACGCCTTCGGCAAAGCCCAGATCGACCGCCATCACCAGCGGCGTGGTGCCCTTCACGTCGCGGACGTTCACATTGGCGCCCTTGGCGACCAGGAACTGCATCCATGTCAGATCGCGGCGGGCGGTCACGATGTGCAGCGCGGATTCGCCGGAGGTGACGTCGCGCGTGTTGACGATCTGGGTGCCGGGCTCGTTCAGCGCGTTCTGGACCTTTTCGCCGTCCTTCTTCTTCACGGCTTCCAGGAACTTGTAGCTTTCCGAAAACTGCGCTTGTGCGGGCGCGGCGAGACCCAACCCCAGCCCGAGCCCGGCGATCATCGCCAGTCCCGCGAAAGCCGATCGAAGCCCGTTGTGCCGCCGCGTGTTCACGTCCCTGTTCCTTCTGCTGCGAGCCTGCCGGACTCGCCCCTTGCGGAACCCGTGTTAGCAGAGCATGAACCGTCCCGCCATGGCCCGACCGATCTTCCTTGCAGCGCTAACCGCCCTGGCCGCCACGCTTTCCGCGTGCGGCGGCTCCGCCCCCACCGAAACCCCGCCGCTGGAGGGCGCCGCGATCGGCGGCGATTTCACGCTTGTCGACAAGGACGGCAAGACCGTTCACTTCAACGATTTCGCGGGCAAGTACCGCATCGTGTACTTCGGCTACAGCTTCTGCCCGGACGTCTGCCCGCTCGATCTCCAGCACGTGATGCAGGGCTACCACCTGTTCGCGAAGGACCACGCGGACCTGGCGAAGAAGGTGCAACCGATCTTCGTGACGATCGACCCCGCGCGCGATACGCCGCAGGTCGTCGGCCAGTTCGCCGCCAATTTCGGCCCGGAACTGCTGGGCCTGACCGGCAGCGAGGCGCAAGTCGCGCAAGCGGCCAAGGCCTTCGCGGTCTATTACCAGAAGCGCCCCGGCACCGCGCCCGATGCCTATCTGATGGACCACAGCCGCGGAGTCTATCTGATGGGGCCAGATGGCAAGCCGATCGCGCTGCTGCCCGGCGAGAAGGACGGCAAGGCCGTCGCCGCCGACCTCGCGAAATGGGTGCGCTGACATGGCCGCGCTGGCTGACCGTTTCTGGGAAAAACCCGTCGAAACACTGACCCGCGACGAATGGGAAGCGCTGTGCGACGGCTGCGGCAAGTGCTGCCTGCACAAGCTGGAGGACGAGGACACCGGCACGGTCTATCACACCAACGTCGCCTGCCGCCTGCTCGACCTTTCGACCGCGCGCTGCGCCGACTATCGCCACCGCAAGGCGATGGTGCCCGATTGTCTGCGGCTGACCCCGCGCATCGTGGCGGAAGTGCCATGGCTGCCGGCGACCTGCGCCTATCGCCTGCGCGCCGATGGCCGTCCCCTGCCAGCGTGGCATTACCTGATTTCGGGCGATCGCGACGCGGTTCACCGGGCGGGCGTCTCCGTCGTGGGCAAGGCCGTCAGCGAGGTGCTCGCGGGGCCGCTGGAAGAGCATATCGTGCCGGAAGAGGTATGGCAGGCATCGGGGGGATGATCGACTGGTTGCGCCGCCCCGCCGCGCCGCGCGTGGTGAAGCCGCGCACCCTGCGGATCGGCGGGCAGGATCTGCCGCTCGTGATCCGGCGGCTGCGGCAGGCAAAACGGATGACGCTGCGCCTTTCGCCCGACGGCAGCGAAGTCCGCGTCTCGATTCCCGCCTGGGGCCGCGTCGGCGATGCGGAGGCTTTCGCCCGGGATCGCGCCGACTGGCTGGCGCAGCAACTGGCGCGGCTGCCCGCGCAGCAGGCGCTCGAACCCGGCGCGCCGGTGCCGTTCCGGGGCGTGGCGCGTCGGCTCGACTGGCATGCGAAGGCCCCGCGCAAGCCATCCATCGGGGAAGACGCGATCATCCTCGGCGGCCCGCGTGAAGGGCTGGAAAGCCGGCTGCGCCGCTGGCTGGAGCGCGAGGCGCTAGCCCTGCTGGCCGACGATCTGGCGCATTACTGCGCGCGCGGGGGCCACACCGTGCCGCGCCTCGCCCTGTCGCGCGCGCAGCGGCGCTGGGGCAGTTGCGCCGCCGACGGGTCGATCCGGATAAACTGGCGCCTGGTCATGGCTCCCGATTTCGTCCGGCGGTCGGTCGTGGCGCACGAGGTCGCGCATCTGCGCCACTTCGACCACAGCCCGGCCTTCCATGCCGAACTCGATCGCCTGTTCGAAGGGAGCATCGCCGAGGCGAACCATTGGCTGAAGCGCGAAGGACGCGGGCTCTACCGCCCGTTCGGCTGATCCTGGCGCAGGGCACTGGCGGAATCGGCGGCCACCGCCTATCTAGGCGGCGATGAAGGACTTCTTCCGAAACGTCTCGCCCCGGCGCGCGATCATGGATCTGTGGCAGATCATGGGCGCGCCCAGCGAATACCGCACGCGCGGCCTGTTGCTGGCCGCCTGCGTGACGGGCGGAATATTCTACCTGATGGTCCAGCAGGAAGGGCGCGGCCTGCCCCGTCCGCCGAAGGTGCTCTACTTCGAAAGCTGGCGCGCGGACCGTTCCGACAAGGAGATCATCGCGGGCAACATCGCCGCGACGAAGAAGGCCCGCGCCGAAGAGGCGGAAGAGGAGCGCCACGCCGAAAACATCCGCCAGATGTACAAGGCCGTCGGCGCGGCCACGGGCATCGATACGGAAAAGATGTATCAGGAAGGCAAGGCAGAGCGCGAAGCCGAAAAGAAGGCCGAGCAGGAACGTGCCGAGAAGATCATCCAGCAGCATCGTGCCCAGCCCAGTCCCCAGCCCTGACGCTGAGCGGCCGGATCGGGACTGGCTGGACGCGGCAGCGGCGATGGCCGCGCGCGGCCGTCCGCTAAGCCGCCCCAACCCCGCCGTCGGCGCGGTGATCGTGCGCGATGGACGCGTGGTCGGGCGCGGCTGGACACAACCCGGAGGCCGCCCCCATGCCGAGGCGATGGCGCTGGCTCAGGCCGGCGGCGCCGCACGCGGCGGTACGCTCTACGTCACGCTGGAACCCTGCGCCCACGCCAGCGCGCGCGGCCCGTCCTGCACCTCGCTGGTGCTGGCATCGGGTCTGGCCCGCGTGGTCGTCGGTTGCGAAGACCCCGATCCGCGCACGGCCGGCAACGGCATGGCCACGCTGCGGCAGGCGGGCATCGCGGTGGACCTGCTCTCGTCCCCGGCCGCGCACGCCTCGCTGGACGGCTATCTCGTCCGCAGCCGGCTGGGCCGGCCGCACGTCACGCTCAAGCTCGCCACGTCGCTCGACGGTCGGATCGCGCTGTCGGACGGGACTAGCCAGTGGATCACCGGCCCGCAGGCCCGCGCGCATGTCCATGCCGAGCGCGCCCGCGCCGACGCCATCCTCGTCGGCGGCGGCACGCTGCGCACCGATGCGCCACGGCTGGACGTGCGCCTGCCCGGCCTGGAAGATCGCAGCCCGGAACGCTGGGTGCTAACGCGCGGCGCTGCGCCGGACGGGTGGCGCGCCGTGGCCGACATTGCCGCGCCCGATGCCTTCGCCGATGCGCAGTACCTGTTCGTCGAAGGCGGGGCCGATGCCGCCGCCGCGTTCCTGGCCGCCGACATGGTCGACCGGATCCTGCTCTATCGCGCGCCCGTGGTGATCGGCGCGGGGCTGGCCGCGATCGGCGATATCGGCCTTGCCGCGCTGCCCGATGCGCACGGGCGCTGGCGGCTGGCCGAACGGCGCCTGCTTGGCAGCGACACGCTCGACGTTTACCACCGCATCCGTTCCACCCTTCCAGCCTGCCCCTCTCCTCCAGCCTGAAAGCCGCACGCATGTTCACGGGTATCGTCACCGAAATCGGCAACATCATCGCCATCGAGGATCGCGGCGACCGTCGCGTGACGGTGTCGTGCGCGATGGACCCGGCGAAGATCGCGATGGGCGCCTCGATCGCCTGTTCGGGCGTGTGCCTGACCGTGGTGGACAAGGGCGGCGTAGGCGGCGAAGCGTGGTTCGCGGTGGACGTCTCGGGCGAGACCGTTTCCCGCACCGCGCCCGCGCAATGGCAGGCTGGCCGACCGATCAACCTCGAACCCGCGCTGAAACTGGGCGACGAGCTTGGCGGGCATATCGTGACCGGGCATGTCGACGCCGTGGGCGAAGTCGTGGGCATCTGTCCCGAAGGCGCCTCGCGCCGGATCGGCATCTCCGCACCAAAGGAACTCGCACCGTTCATCGCGCCCAAGGGCTCGATCACGGTCGACGGCGTATCGCTGACCGTAAACGAAGTGACCGACCAGCCCGACGGCACCGCGCATTTCGCGCTGAACATCATCCCCCACACCGCCGAGGTCACCACGCTTGGTCGCCTTGCCCCCGGCGACAAGGTCAACCTCGAGATCGACGTGCTGGCGCGCTATCTCAAGCGCATGCAGAGCCTTGCCGCGCCAGTCTAGGTCGGCACCCGACGAGTCAGCGCTAAAGCCTGCCTGTCCGGCGCAAAAGCAAAGCTTGCGCTTGACGCTTATGACTCAACCAAATAAGTAGAGATTCATCCCTCACGGGTTCCGGTGACCAGGCCGGCCGTGTATTCAGAGGGTCCTGGTCCGCGGCATTTGATCGGGAAGCAGCTTGCTCCGCGTTACCAACCGCTAAAGCGCGCGATGCTGGGGCGACAGCGCCAGGCATCGTGTTCCCTCACGCCAGGTGATGAGGTGATACGATGCGTGCCATGAGCTGTATCTGACGTAACCCGCCGTGTCCGGCCGCGCCCCTGCGCGCGGAAGGAGCCGGATTGCCCGGCCGGTTACGACCCGCACAGACCATAAAATACTCGCTTTGCAACTGACGCGGCCACCATGCCCCGCGCTCCGGTCCACCGGACGCATGCGTGCGGCACGCCCTTTCCATCTTCAGGTTTCAGGGATCATCCATGTCCGATTTCATGTCGTCCGCGTTTTGCGGAAGCCTTTCGCGCGCCCTTGCCACGGCTTCGGTCAGCTTCGTTGCGCTCGCCGCCGCGCCTGCCGCCTGGGCGGCCGAGGCCGATGCGCCAACGGACAGCGCCGCCGCGCCCAACGCCGAAGCCGCCGCCGAAGCCGCCGATGCCGGCAACGAGATCATCGTCACCGCGCGCCACCGCGAGGAGCGGTTGCAGGACGTACCGCTCGCCATCTCCTCGATCGCCGGCGGCGAACTCAACGCCCAGCATCTTGATCGCGTGTCGGACTATACGGTGAAGGTCCCGAACTTCGGCGCGATCCAGCAGAACACGCGCGTTTCGGGCCTCTATATCCGTGGCGTGGGCGGCAATGCCAGCAACGACGGCGCGGAAGGCGGCGTTGGCCTGATCGTGGACAACGTGTTTTTCACCCACGTCGGCTTCAGCTGGCTCGATTTCGTGGACCTTGAAGGCGTGGAGGTCGTGCGCGGGCCGCAGGGCACGCTGCTCGGCAAGAACACCACCATCGGCGCGGTGATCGTGCGCACCGCCAAGCCGAAGTTCGATCCCGAACTGAACATCAACGCCACTTATGGCGGCCGCAACCGCTTCCAGGTGCGCGCCAACGCCACCGGCCCGATCATCGCGGACAAGCTGGCTTACCGCGTCACCTTCGCCGCCGATCAGGGCGGCGGCTGGATCCGCAACGCCTATGACGGCGCCAAGTACCTAGACAACAGCCGCTGGTCCGTGCGCGGCCAGTTGCTGTTCACGCCGGCCAGCAACATCAGCAGCCGCCTGATCGTCGAGCACTACGAAACGCGCGAATACAACAACTTCTACCCGGCTTCCGCCGACGTGAACGCCAACCTGAACCTCGATGGTTCGGTGCGATCCGTCCGCGCCGGAAGCTGGACCAACAAGCTGATCTCGCTGTTCGGCTACACGCCCAGCTTCGACATCACCAAGAACGCCAACCTCAATTCGCAGCAGCGGCTGGTCTCGCGCACCAACGGCATTTCGAACGAGCTGAACTGGGACTTCGGCGGCGCGACGCTGACATCGGTCAGCGCCTGGCGGCAGCTCTATTTCCGCCCCTACAACGACAGCGACCTGACGCCGCTGCCGATCTTCCGCGCCGGCTATGACGTCGATGTGGACCAGTATTCGCAGGAGCTGCGCCTCGCCTCGAACAAGGGCGGCCTGCTCGACTGGCAGGTGGGCGCCTATTACCTGCACGAAGATCTCGTCAGTGATTACCGCACGATCTTCTATTCGGGCGCGGCCGCCTTCCTGACCGGCAGCAACGCCACGCCCGCCGCGATCCTCAACGGCATCGATTACAGCAAGCGTGGCAAGCTCAAGATCGACAGCGGCGCGGTGTTCGGCCAGGCCACGCTGCACCTGACCGACGCCTTCTCGCTCACCGGCGGCGTGCGCTTCACCCGCGAACGCAAGCAGGTGAACGTCACCGGTTCCTATACCGGCGGCGCCACCCTGCCCCTGCCGGCCTTGAACACCGCGCGCTCGACCATTCTCGCCAGCCTTGGCGGCACCACGGCGGCGGAAGGCGGTCTCTTCACCGTGGGCTCGGCCAATACGCGCAATTCCGTCGCCTGGCTGGTGAACCCGTCGTTCAAGGTCAACGACAACATCCTGCTTTATGGCTCGGCCAGCTATGGCGAAAAATCGGGCGCGGCGAACACCACCGCATCCACGCTCACGCAGTCGGTCATCATCACCCAGCCGGAAAAGTCGCTGGACTTCGAAGCCGGCTTCAAGACCACCTGGCTGGACCGCAAGCTGACGCTGAACGTCAATTTCTACAACAACACGATCAAGGGCTACCAGGCCGCGCAAGTCGATACGCAGCGCCCCACGCTCGGCTCCTACCTTGCCAACGTGGGCAAGGTGCGGCTGCGCGGGGTGGAGTTCGAAACCACCATCGCGCCGGTTCCCGGCCTCACCCTGAACTTCAACGGCGCCTACAACGACGCGAAGTACCTCAACTACGCAAACGCGCCCGCGCCGCTGGAATTCCAGGCCGCGCTGGGCGGCGCGACCTCGACGCTCAGCCTCACCGGCTACCAGATTACCGGCGCGCCCAAGTGGGTGCTGCAGGGGGGCTACAACGTCGAGCAGCCGATCGGCGGCAACCTCAAGCTGACGAGCTACGCCACGGTCAGCCACCGCAGCCGCACCGCGCTGCTCAATCCGCGTTCCGTCTATGGCTGGCAGAACGCCTATGCGCTGGTCAACGCCGGCATCGGACTGCGGACCGAGGACGATCGCTATTCGATCCTGCTGTGGTCCAAAAACCTGTTCGACAAGCGTTACGCCGCCGCATTCGGTGCGGCCAGCGCCAACACCCCGATCATCACCATCCTGGGCGAACCCCGCACCTGGGGCGTGACCCTTTCCGGGAAATTCTGACCATGACGGAACCACGGCAATTGCGCCTTGGCGCTTTCCTCTACAGCATCGGACACCATGTCGCCGCCTGGCGCCATCCCGATGTCGATCCGCACGACGCCTTCCGCTTCGAGTTCTACCGCGAACTCGCGCAGAAGGCGGAAGCCGCCAAGTTCGACGCGGTGTTCTTCGCCGACAACGTGGGCCTGCTGGGCGGGTCCACGGAAGCGATCAGCTACAGCCCGCCGGTCTATTTCTGGGAACCGCTGACCCTGCTGTCCGCGCTGGCCACGCATACCAGCCGCATCGGCCTGATCGCCACGGTTTCCAGCACCTACATGCCGCCCTACCATGTGGCGCGGAAGTTCGCCGCGCTCGACCAGTTGAGCGGCGGGCGCGCGGGCTGGAATCTGGTAACGTCGGGCACCGACGCCGAAGCGGCCAATTTCGGCCTGTCGCACCAGCTTGCCCATGCCGAACGCTATGACCGCGCGGCAGAGCATATCGACGTGGTCAAGGGCCTGTGGGACACTTGGGACGACGATTCGCTGGTGCTGAACAAGGAAGGCGGGCGCTTCTTCGATCCCGCCAAGGTCCGCTTCCTGAACCACGAAGGCCCCTACTACAGCGTGCGCGGGCCGCTGCAATCAGGCCGGCCGGTGCAGGGCCATCCCGTGATCGTGCAGGCGGGATCGTCCGCCGACGGGCAGAAGCTGGCCGCCGCCACCGCCGAAGTGGTGTTCACCGCGCAGCAGTCGCTCGAAGAGGCCGTGGCCTTCGCGCAGGGTGTCAAGGACCAGGCCGAGGCCGCCGGGCGCAGCCGCGACAGCCTGCTGGTCATGCCCGGCGCCAGCATCTACGTCGCCCCCACGCGCGAGGAAGCGCAGGCCAAGTTCGACGCGCTCCAGCGCTTCGTCAACGTCAAGGCCGCCGCGCAGGGGTTCAAGACGTTCCTCGACTGGGACCTCAGCGAAGCCGATCTCGATGCGCCGCCGCCCCCGCCGCCGTTCACCGAAGGCTGGCAAAGCCGGCAGCGGCTGCTCTACGATCTGGCGGTGCGCGAAGGCCTGTCGGTGCGGCAGCTGGTCGGCCGGATCAGCGCGGCGCGCGGCCATCTCGTGCTGGTCGGCACGCCCGCCGACATCGCCGACACGCTGCAGGAATGGTTCGAAGCGGGCGCCGCCGATGGTTTCAACATCCTCGCCCCTACGCTGCGCGACGGGCTGACCGACTTCATCGACCTGGTCCTGCCCGAACTGCGCCGGCGCGGGCTGTTCCGCACCGAGTACGAGGGCACGACTTTGCGCGACCATCTGGGGCTGACGCGGCCCGCCGTCGCCGCGCGCCCCACCGCCGCCGTCACCGAAGCGGCGGCCTGAACCAGGGACGGCCCGGCATGACACGCTCCCCGCAATCCGCTCCATCGGCGTCGCAACTGATCCGCTTCGCCGCGATCGCGGTGCCGATCTACGCCGCCGCACAGCCCGTCGCGGCTTACCTGCCAGCCATCATGGCCAAGGATTTCGGCCTGTCGCTGGGCACGCTCGGCCTGCTGATGCTGATCGGTCAGATCATCAATTCGGTGCTCGATCCGGTGATCGGGACATTGAGCGACCACACCCGTGCGCGGTTCGGCCGGCGGCGGACATGGATCGCGACGGGCGGGCTGACCTTCACCGCGGGCGCCGTCCTGCTGTTCTTTCCGCCGCCCGGCGGCAGCATCGTCTGGCTCGCGACCGGCCTGATCCTGTTCTACGCCGGCTCGTCCGCCGTGCAGACGCCATTGCTCGCCTGGTCGGGCGAACTCAGCAGCGACTACCATCAGCGCACGCGGATCACCGCCTACATCACCGTGCTGGTCGCGGTGGCGCTGGTGGTGACGCTGGCCGTCGCCGCCGTGGGCGACCGCCTGTTCCAGGGCGACGGACGGATGCGGCTGGCGCTGTTCGGCGCGCTCGTTCTCGTCACCGCCCTGCCGGGTCTGTGGCTGACGCTCACCGCGGCCCCGGACCGTCCAGCAGAGTGGGTCGCGCGGGAACCGTTCTCGCTGCGCACCACGCTGGGCGCGGTGTTCGGCAACAGCCTGCTGGTCCGCGTGATCCTGTCCGACGCCTCCGTCCGCACCGGACAGGGCATCCGCGGTGTGCTGCTGGTGTTCTATGTGACCTACTATCTGCGGCGGCCGGAATGGGCAGCGGGGCTATTCCTGTTCCAGTATATCTTCGGCATGGCGGCCGGCCCGATCTGGCTGCGCATCTCGCTCCGGCTCGGCAAGAATCGCACCGCCGTGCTGGCGGAACTGGTCCAGACCGCCATCAACGCCGGCCTGTTGCTGACCACGCCGGACCGCTTCGGCCTCGTCCTGTTCCTCGCCTTCGCGCAGGGGCTGGCGCAGGGATCGGGCAACATCATGCTCCGCTCGATGGTGGCGGACATTGCCGACAAGCACCGCGCCGAAACCGGCGAGGACCGCGTCGGGCTCTACTATTCCGTGTTCAGCGTATCGGAAAAGCTGGGTGGCGCACTGGCCGTGGGCCTTGCCCTGCCGCTGGTCGCCGCGTTCGGCTTCGATCCGAAAAGTGCCGCCAACACGCCGCAGGCGCTGAACGGCCTGCTCCTCGTCTTCGCGCTCGGTCCGTCGATTGCTCATGCCGTGTCGGCCGCGCTCGTCGCCGGCTTCCCGCTGGACGGGAAGCGTCACTCCGAAATTCGCCGACAACTCGAGGCGCGGGACCGCACCAGCGCCGCCTCCCTCGTGCCCGCCGAATGATCCCTCCTGCCCCCTGTTTCAAGGAGACTGCATCATGAACGCCATTACCACCTACACCAACGCCCGCGATCCCAAATCCCTGCTCGACATCGTGCCCGTCACCGGCACGATCGGCGCGGAAATCCAGGGTGTGACCCTGTCCGGCGATCTCGATCCCGCCACCGTGCAGGCGATCAAGGATGCCGTAGTGCGCCACAAGGTCGTGTTCTTCCGCAACCAGCACGAACTGGACGATGCCCGGCACGAGGCCTTCGCCGCGCTGTTCGGCGATCCGGTGGCGCACCCCACCGTGCCCGTGGCCGAAGGATCGCGCTACCTGCTCGAACTCGACAGCAAGGAAGGCTACGCCGCATCGAGCTGGCATACGGACGTGACCTTCGTCGATGCCTATCCCAAGGGATCGATCCTGCGCGCGATCACCATTCCCGAAGCCGGCGGCGATACCGTGTGGGCCAATGGCGAAACCGCCTATGACGGCCTGCCCGAACCTTTGCGCCAACTGGTCAACACGCTCTGGGCCACGCACACCAATCTCTATGACTATGCGGCGGCACTGGGCAATCCCGCGCGCGGCAGCGAAGACAGCGTGCAGCGAGAGCGCATCGCGCAGCACCGCAACGTCTTTGCCTCCACCGTCTATGAAACCGAACATCCGGTAGTGCGCGTCCATCCGGTATCAGGGCAGCGCAGCCTGCTGCTCGGCCATTTCGTGAAAGGCTTTGTCGGGCTGAACCAGGCGGATTCGCAGCGCCTGTTCCAGATCCTGCAGGATCACATCACCAAGCCGGAGAACGTCGTGCGCTGGCGCTGGCAGCCGGGCGACGTGGCGTTCTGGGACAACCAGTCGACCCAGCACCGCGCCGTCGCCGATTTCGGCCTCCAGCGCCGCACGCTGCGCCGCGCGACGATCGCCGGCGAAGTCCCGGTGGCTATCGACGGACGCAACAGCCGCACCGTCCGCAAGGAAAAGGCCACGCAGTACGAAGCCGTCTGACCATAACCCGCCTTCCCGTGCCGCGAATCCCTTCGACGGCACGGGATTGCGCTTCAGGCGATCGTCGGAATGATCCCGCCTTCCATGCGGACGGCAGCGCCATTGGTGATCGCGCCCAGCGGGCTGGCGAGCACCGCGACCTGCGCCGCGATCTCATCGGGTTCGATCAGCCGCCGGATCAGTGAAAGCGGGCGGAACTTGGCGAAGAACTCCGCTTCGCGCTCGGCTTCGGGCGCATCCTTGTTGTCCACGACCGAGCGAATGAATCCGGCTATCCCTTCGGAGCGTGTCGGCCCGGGCAGGATTGAGTTCACCGTCACGCCGGTGCCGCGCGTCTGCTCCGCCAGCCCACGCGCGATCGCCAGCTGGGCCGTCTTGGTCATGCCGTAGTGAATCATTTCCTGCGGCGTCGCCAGCGCGCTTTCGCTGGACACGAAGATCACGCGCCCGGTGCCGCGCGCCAGCATCCGCGGAAAATAATGCCGCGCCAGCCGCGCGCCGCTCACCACGTTGACCTCGAAGATGTGATGCCAGTCGGCATCGCTGATCTCGGCAAAGGGTTTGGCCTCGTAGATGCCCAGGTTGTTGACCAGGATATCGACGTCGGGAACCGCCGCGATCAGCGCGGCCGCGCCGTCGGCCGTCGCGGGATCGGCCAGCACGCCGCGCGCGCTTCCCTTCGCGCCGATCGCCTGTACCGCGCGCTCCAGCTTTGCGGCATCGCGGCCGCTGATGGCAACCACAACGCCTTCGGCGGCAAGCCTTTCGGCAATGGCAAGGCCGATGCCCGCCGTGGCACCGGTGACGAGAGCCGTCTTTCCGGCAAGGTTAAGATCCATGATGCGTCTCCATGAAACGGGGTTGTTGCATGGTACATAGGCGCTTGGACAACTTGTGATTAGGTATCACTTATGTATTTTAGAATTGATTTCAATTCACGAGTATCGCCTCATGGACAACCGCCTCGGCGAAATGGAAACGTTCCTCGCGGTAGCGCGTCAGGGCAGCCTGGCCGGTGCCGCTCGGGAACTGCGCCTCACCCCCTCGGCCGTCAGCCGGGCGCTGGGGCGGCTTGAAGCGCGACTGGGCGTACAGCTGATCGCGCGCACTACCCGCGCGCTCGCCCTGACGCCCGAAGGCGAAGCCTACCGTTTGCGCGTGGCTGGCCTGCTGGAAGAAATAGACGAACTGGAACGCGATTTCCCGGCCAGCGGGCAAAACCCCTCGGGCCGCCTAAGGGTCAACGCCTCCGTCCCGTTCGGCATGCATTGCCTGATCCCGGTCCTGCCCGAATTCCAGCAAGCCTTCCCGGCGATAACGCTCGATCTGGCGTTGACCGACGCGATGGTCGATCTGGTCGACGAACGCGCGGACATCGCGATCCGGGTTGGCCCCTTGCGCGATTCCGGGCTTCGCGCGCGAAAGCTGGGACACAGCACGATGGCCGTGGTGGCAAGCCCCGCCTATCTGGAGCGCCACGGCACTCCAGGTGTTCCCGCGGACCTCGAACGCCACACATGCCTGCGTTTCAGCTTCCGCCGCTCGGTCGATTCCTGGCCATTCCGGACCGAGGGCGTAACCACGCATCAGGTCATGGATGGCCGGTTTCTGGGCAACTCGGGCGAAGTGGTGCGCATGATGGCCTTGGCCGGCGGCGGCATCGCGCGGCTCGCCCGCTTCCATGTCGCGGCCGATCTGGCGGCCGGCCGGCTGGTCGAACTGCTCACCCCCTTCAACCCCGGCGATGGCGAGGACATCCACGCGCTGCATGTCGGCCACGATCGCCTGGCAGCACGCATCCGCGCATTCCTCGATTTTCTCGAAACGCGTATCCGCCTTTAGGGTCAAACCGCCAAACCGGGCGCTCCAACCGGGATTGACTACCCCGGGCAAACCGCGCATGAGCGCGGCTCCCGCGAGGGGCGGTTAGCTCAGTTGGTAGAGCATCTCGTTTACACCGAGAGGGTCGGCGGTTCGAGCCCGTCACCGCCCACCACGTTTCTGTCCGGCTTCGACGGAACCGGAATCCCTACCAGGCCACCGACACGCCGAACCGCACGGTCAGCGGCTCCACGGGCACCGACTGATCGCGCCTGTACAGCAGCAGGGGGTTGCCCAGCGCGAAGCGGCTGGCGCGGGTGTTGAAGAGGTTGGTCGCCGCCACAGAGAAATCGACCGGCCCCCGGCGCAGCCCGGCATGGAGGTCAGCCACGGCGTAATTGCCCTGCGAGACATCGAACAAGGCCCCCGGCCCGAGCACCGATCGCCCGACGTAGCGCATGTCCAATCCGGCCCGATAGGTGGTGCTGCCACGTCCCCAGCCGTAACGCAGGCTGGCGGCGGCCGAAAACGGTGGCGTATCCGGCAGCCGTCGGTCGCGGCCGACGGACTGGGCGGGCAGCGCGCCAGTCGTGCGGTTCGAGGTGAAGAACACCGAGCTTTCCGCTTCCAGCCCCGGCACGATCACCCAGTTTCCGGTCGCTTCCAGCGCGAAGATCTTCGCGTCGCCAACGTTGGTGGTATAGGGTAGCCCCTTCGCACTCACCAGTTCGGCCAGTACGTTCTGCCACCGGGCATAGGATGCCGCAGCCGAGAACGAGAGCCCGGTCGGCCCCGAGCGCGAACGGCGAAGCCCCACCTCCCCCATCACGATCGAATCCGCCTGGAACTCCGACACCTTGCCGACCCCGCGCGCCACGGAAACACCGCCGTTGCGGTAGCTGGTCTGGAACCGGGCAAAGAGCGAAAGGTCGTGCCGGACCGGCCAGAGCAGCGCCACCGTGGGGTCGATACGCGAGGCGCCTTTGCCCTTGATCGGCGAGGAAACGCCGCCGCGCGATGGTTCGCTGTCGGTGCGCGCGGTGGTGGCACGCGCGCCCAGCGTCGCCTTGATCGCGCCCAGCAAGGGGAAGGTGACCTGTCCGAACAGCGATCCGCTGCGGGTAACATTGGTCAGCTCGTCCAGTTCGGGCGGCGCCTCGGGCATGCCCAGCGAGCGCGACTGGCCATCGCGCACCCGTTCATAGGCAAGACCCAGCACCCAGGTGACCGGCCGATCGAGCGGCCCGGACAAGCGCGTTTCCGAAGAAAACGTGCGGGTCGACCGCTGTGTCTGATACGCACGCCGGGGGGAGCCCGGGGTGGTGGCGTCAAACGTATCGAGCGCCGACCGCGCCCCGAGGCTGGCGGTGGATGTCAGCCGCATCCCGTTCGATGCGCTGTATTCCACATAGAGGCGGCCAAGCCCCAATTCGCTGGAATAGGGCTGCGCGATCGCCGCGCGATGCGAAAGCGCGCCGGATGCATCGGCATAAGGGGCATCCCGCGCATCGGTGCGCTGATACAGCCCGCTGGCCTCCACGCGAAAGCCATCGCCCAGCCGGGCCGCCAGCGCGCCGCGCCCTCCCGCGACATCGACCACGTTGCGGTCGTGCCCCAGCCCCGGCACATCGATGTAGCCGCCATCCCGTTCGCGATAGGCCACCAGCCGCACGCCCGCTTCCGAACGCAGCAGGGGCAGGTTGAGCATGGCCGAGCCATCCCAGCCCGTGGTGGCATCTGGGGAAACACTGACGCCTCCGGTGACCGATCCCGCGTAGCGATCGAGATCGACCGCGTTCGGCATGATGCGGATGACGCCGCCAATCGAACCAGAGCCGTAGAGCGTGCCTTGCGGCCCCTCCAGCACTTCCACCGATGCGATGTCATGCAGCTTGAGGTTGGGCGTGGGGCTGCCAAAGCCCAACAGCGCGTCGCCGAAATAGATGCTCGTCGTGGGCTGCGTCCAACTGTTGAAGCTGCTGTCGGCAATACCACGGATGAAAATCTTGTTGCGCCCTTCCCCGAAAGCCGTGGTCTGCAGGATGGGTTGCGCGCGCGCCATGCTGTCCAGCGAGGACGGGTCCCCCAGCCGGGAGCTTTCTTCGCCGGGCATCCGCCCGACGCTTCCCGGATAGAGCATGATCGGTGTGGGAAACTTGCCCCCCACCACCACGATCGGTGGTTGCGATACCGTGGCCGGGGGAGGGAAACTGGCAGGCGCCGCGCGCGGACGCACGCGTGCAAGCGGCGCCCGTTCGATCCGGAAACCACGCGCGCCGATCCGGACCGCGCGATAGCCTGTTCCCTTGAGCAGTTGCGCCAATGCGCGCGCGGGATCGGACCCTACCCTGCGCGCCGGCACGCGCACCGCCGCCACCGCGGGATCGACCGAAACAATCTCGCTGCCGGTGCTTTCGGCCAGGTGACGCAAGGCGACGGAAAGTGATCCGGCCGGCAAGGAAACGGCGGCACGATCGGGGGCACGATCGGGGGCACGATCGGCGGCAAAAACCGGCGTGAGCGGCAAGCAGCAGCCCAGCGCCAGCAGGGCGCTAGCTACGAACCTTGGACGGCGAAAGCACCCAGATTTCGCCTTCACGACGGCAATCAACTCCGACCAGACGCGCGAGATGTTCAACGTCGCGCGCTGTCTCACCCGAAAGCCTGACATTGCCAGTAAACGGCAAGACGGACAAGCCGCCCTCCAGCCGGATTTCCGCACCATTGCGCCGGTGGAAAGCTGCCACGACATCCGCCAGCGTCGCCCGATCGAAATCCAGTTCACCGGCCTGCCAGCCACCGACCGACGCCGCCTTCCACCGCGTGGCCAGGCCGCTTGCTTCGTCGATCGTCAAACCCTCGCCAGCGTGGAGGGCAAGGCGGGCGGAATCGGGATCGACCATGACGCTGCCTTCGCTGACCGAAACCATCAACCGCCCGGCATCGCGCCGGACGTTGAACACGGTTCCGACATCGACGATGCGATAGCGGCCCGCCTCCACCGTGAACGGCGCATCGGCGCGATGGCGGACCGCGAACAACGCTTCGCCACCATCCAGCCGGACAGACCGCTCACCGTCCCCCCGGGTCAACCGCGTATCGCCATTGAGCACGATCGCGGTGCCTTCGGCGAGGCGCACGGTCTGCATCTTGCCGGCGGCGGTGGCGAAGGTCGTCGGGAGGCGATCACGCGGCGCGACCGTCCATAGCGCTACCCCCGCCAGCGAGGCCGCGAGCGCGATGCCGGCGCCCGCACGCCACCACCTCCGTCGCGCCGGCATCGCCGATGGCGGTTCGCCAGACCGTTGCCGCAGGCCCGGCACCGCGGCCAGCAACCGATCCGCCGCCGCGACGCGGTCGAACGCGGCCTGATGCTCCGGCGCGGCTTCCAGCCAGGCGACCAGATCCGCCCAGCGCGCGGCGTCCATGGCGGGCATCTGCACATGCCACGCAATCGCCGCCTCCATTGCCCCGCCCGGGGCCTCGTGCGTTTCAGCGCTCATGGCAATCAACCTCATGCTGGCCGCGCTCCCCTTGCGCGGCAGGTTCCATCACGGGATCGGCAAGATCGGCCACCAATTGGCGGTAAGCCCTTCCCAGCAGTTTCTCGACGCCCGACAGGCTCATCCCCAACTCTTGCGCGATCGCCTTCTGCGGCCTTTGTTCCAGCCGGAACATCACCAGCGCGTCGCGCATCCGTTCGGGCATCGCATCCAGCAGGCTTCCGACCCGTTGCAACTCGCCGCGCGCGATCAGGCCGCGTTCGGCATCCGGATACTCCCCGCTTTCGGGCTGCACCGCCTGCCACGCCTTTTCGCGTGCGCCGCGCCGACCCGCGGCGATGCGGCGGTCGGTGGCCAGGTTGCAGGCCATACGGAACAAGTAGGCCGCCGGATCGGCAATCGGGCCGGGGCGCGCATCCTGAAGCCGCAGCCAAAGCTCCTGCGCGGTTTCCTCCGCCTCGTCCCGGTTACCGAGACGGGCGGACAGCAATCGCAGGATCATCGGACGCTGTTCCATGAATACCCGCTCCAGCCCGGCTTCACTCACAGAGGCACCACCCGCTCTATCCGGGCCAGCCGTTCGGGCAGCGCCGCCGCGGCCAGCACGCTGGCTTCGCGAATGCGCGCGTCGGCGATCGTATCGCCATCGAGATGGCCGGCACCGGGATGACACATGACCACATGCATATCCGAAGGCGCGGCAAAGAAGCGCGGCAAAATCGCGGCATAGTCGGTGGTGAAATCGTAATGCCCGCCAAAGCTGCGGTTGCTGGCAACCCCGCGACGGGAGAGCAGCCGCCGGAAACCGGCCGCGTGGAGGCTCGATCCGATCGCCTTGTCGATGAACGGCCGCCGGCTCATCGCCCCCAGCCGGTCTCCGGGGTTGCGCACCCAGGCGTGCGGGGCGTGTTCCAGCACGGCATCGACCACCACTTCGCGCAGGCCCGGATAGACATGGACATGCTGGTGCGCGTCCACGAAATCCGGTGCCGCGCCACGCACCGCCACAAAGGCCGCGATCTGCGCGTCTATTTCCGCGCGGAACTCCTTGAGGTCCAGCTTCCGCCGGTGCGCCATCACCATCAGCGCGTCCGCACCCGGCAGGCGGCCATCGGTATCCGTGCAGGACATGCGCGTGATCGGGCGCTCGCTGGACAGCGTGAGGTGCAGCCCCACATGCAGCGGCCCGTGGCGCGGATCGCGCATCCGCGCGGCCTCGACCAGCAGGGGCGCATCCTTCTCCCAGTTCGCGAAAGGCACCATGCAACTGACGGCGTTGATGCTGCCCGATGCCGCCAGCGACGCGATCGTTTCGCTGATCCCGCGCGAAAGCGCGAAATCGTCGGCGCACAGGATGAACCGCTCAGGCATGGGACAGCTGGCTTTCATGGCGTCTCAACCTTTCACTGCTGAGGGCGCGCGCGCGCAGCTTGTCCGCGAGGTATCCGTGGAAGAACGCCTTGCGATTCGCCGCGCGCGAGCAATGGTACAGGATGCGTTCGTGAAAGCGCCAGCCCGGCGCGGGGCCGGAGCCGGACCGTTCGAGTGGCGCGCATTCGAAGTGCCGGTGATAGGCGATGCGGCCTTGCTGCTCGATCCGTGCCATGATCTCGTGATCTTCCAGCACCCAGTTCCAGATCTGCGGATCGAAACCGCCGGCCGCTCGCAGCGCCGAGGTGCGGAACACCTGCCCCGCCCCGCCGTTCAGACACTGCTGCGGCAGCAGCTTCGACGTCAGTTCCAGTTTCCATCCCGCGAACCGCCGTTGCCAGCGCGAAGCGCCGGGCGGTTGCGTGGCGGCGACAGCGGCCACCGCGCCCCGGTCCAGCAAGCTGCCGGCGCGCGAAAGATAGTCGGGCGGGTACAGCGTGTCGGCATCGCACGTGGCGACGAATTCGGTGCCCGTCGCCGCCAGCCCGGTCCGCAGCGCGGCGACCTTGCCCGGCTCCTGTTCAACCAGCAATTCCGCCGAGACCCCCGCCGCCGCGCACGCCGCCAGCGCCACCGCCCCGCTGCCGTCGGTCGAGGCGTTGTCCACCAGCACCAGACGGAACGGAACGTCCTGCCGCGCCAGGCTGGCGATGCAGGACGGCAGATGCGCGCGTTCGTTGAAGAACGGCACGATCACGGTCCAGCGCTCGGCGTGCCAGGCATGGATGCCGCCCAGGCCTTGCGAAATGCCGCCCATCGCCTCGGGATCGCCCGATGCGGTCATGCCTGCCGTGATGCTCGTCGCGTCTCTCATGCACAGAACTCCCCGTCCGTGCATGAGACGACAGCGGGAGGCCATTCCCGCCTCCCGCGCTTTCAAATTCGGTCAGACTGGCGTCAGAGGCGCGCCCCGCCTAGGTGCGCGGCCGATCCGAGCAGCGGCGTTGCCGGGATCAAAGCCCCAGCAGCCTCCGGGCGACGGCGCGCACCTCGTCCGCCATGTCGGGCCGTTCCAGCGACAGCGCCAGCGTAGCCTCGACGAAGCCGGTCTTGCTGCCGCAGTCGAAACGGCGGCCGGCGAAGGTCACGGCATGGAACGGCTGCTGTCCGATCATGGTCGCCATGGCGTCGGTCAACTGAATCTCGCCGCCCGCGCCCTTTTCCTGCCCTTCCAGCGTGCGCATCACTTCCGGCTGGAGGATGTAGCGCCCGGAGATGATCAGGTTGGACGGCGCTTCTTCACGCTTGGGCTTTTCGACCAGCCCCTTCACTTCGGTCAGCGAGCCCTGGCGCGCGCCCGGCGCGATCACGCCATAGCTCGAAACTTCCTCTTCCGGCACTTCCAGCACGCTGATGAGGTTGCCGCCCACTTCGTGATAGGCATCGACCATCTGCTTCATGCAGCCCGGCGCACCGATCATCAGTTCATCGGGCAGGAAGATCGCGAACGGTTCGTCCCCCACGATCGCGCGCGCGCACCACACCGCGTGGCCCAGCCCCATCGGCACCTGCTGGCGCACCGTGACCAGATTGCCCGGCAGAATGCGCGTGGGCTCCAGCACGTCGAGGTTCTTGCCGCGATCGATCATGGTGCGTTCCAGTTCGAACGCGGTATCGAAGTGCTCGACGATCGAGGTCTTGCCGCGCCCGGTCACGAAAATCATCTGCTCGATGCCGGCCTCGCGCGCCTCGTCGACCGCATACTGGATCAGGGGCCGGTCGATGATCGGCAGCATTTCCTTCGGAATCGCTTTGGTCGCTGGCAAGAACCGCGTGCCCAGCCCCGCGACGGGAAACACCGCCTTGCGGATCGGCTTGCGTTCGGTCGAACCCTTCATGTTCACTCCTCAATAGCGTTACGGCCAGAGCTTCACCCGGCGTTGCTCCGACATTGCCATGCGACCCGCATTCTTTTGTACGCCCGGCACTTGCTGCGCCAAGGCTTTGCGCCCGCCTGTTCCACCAGGGGCACCAGGCGCGGAATTGCTCTGCTAAACCCTGTTCATGCGACACCGCGGTGACATAAGACACAACGAATGTTGCATTGCAACAAAATGAGACACCTTTGTTAGCCGCCTGAAAGCACTGCGATATTCCGTTCGCTGCCTATCGCGGTGGAAGCCTTGACATCGCGTTACCGCGCACCGGAACGAAAAAGGGAGCCACAAGGCTCCCTTTCCCGTTTCCGTACCGGTCCCGGCCAGTCCGGCTTGCGCCAGACCCGAGAATCGGGCGTCTTACTTGAGCGCTTCGGCCAGCGTTTCACCCAGCAGGCTGGGCGAGGGGGAAACGCGGATACCCGCCGCTTCCATCGCCGCGATCTTGCTTTCCGCATCGCCCTTGCCGCCCGAAACGATTGCGCCGGCGTGACCCATGCGGCGTCCCGGAGGCGCCGAGCGGCCCGCGATGAAACCGGCCATCGGCTTCTTGCGGCCGCGCTTGGCCTCGTCGATCAGGAACTGCGCGGCCTGCTCCTCGGCGTCGCCGCCGATTTCGCCGATCATGATGATCGACTTGGTGTCCTCGTCGGCCAGGAACAGCTCCAGCACGTCGATGAAGTTGGTGCCGTTGACCGGGTCACCGCCGATGCCGACCGCGGTGGTCTGGCCCAGGCCGATGTTCGAGGTCTGGAACACGGCCTCATAGGTCAGCGTGCCCGAGCGCGAGACGACGCCGACCGAGCCCTTCTTGAAGATGGAGCCGGGCATGATGCCGATCTTGCATTCATCCGGCGTCAGCACGCCGGGGCAGTTCGGGCCGATCAGGCGCGACTTGCTGCCCGAAAGCGCGCGCTTCACGCGCACCATGTCGAGCACCGGGATGCCTTCGGTGATGCAGACGATCAGTTCCATCTGCGCGTCGATCGCCTCGAGGATGGCGTCGGCCGCGCCCGGAGGCGGCACGTAGATGCACGAGGCGGTGGCGCCGGTGGCGGCCTTCGCCTCGGCCACGGTATCATACTGCGGCAGGCCGATGTGGGTGGTGCCGCCCTTGCCCGGGGTCACGCCCGCAACCATCTGCGTGCCGTAGTCCAGCGCCGCCTGCGTGTGGAACGCACCGGTCTTGCCGGTCATCCCCTGGGTGATGACCTTGGTGTTCTTGTTGACGAGAATGCTCATGGTTCAGGAAACCTTCCGGACTTCTGCCACGATCTTCTGCGCGGCATCGCCAAGGTCGTTGGCGGGAACGATGGGGAGACCCGAGTTGGCGAGGATGTCCTTGCCCTGCTGCACGTTGGTGCCTTCGAGGCGGACGACGAGCGGAACCTGCAGGTTCACTTCCTTCGCCGCGGCGACGATGCCGTCGGCGATGATGTCGCACTTCATGATGCCGCCGAAGATATTCACCAGGATGCCCTTCACCGCGGGATCGCGGAGAATGATCTTGAACGCCGCCGTCACCTTCTCCGTGGTGGCGCCGCCGCCCACGTCGAGGAAGTTGGCCGGGAATTCGCCGTTCAGCTTGATGATGTCCATCGTCGCCATGGCAAGGCCCGCGCCGTTCACCATGCAGCCGATGTTGCCATCGAGCTTGATGTAGGCGAGGTCGTACTTGCTCGCCTCGATTTCCGCCGGATCTTCCTCGGTCTCGTCGCGCAGCGCGACGACGTCGGGATGACGGTAGAGCGCGTTCGAATCGAAGCTCATCTTGGTGTCGAGGACGAGCAGATTGCCGTCCTTGGTTTCGACGAGCGGGTTGATTTCGAGCATGTCGCAGTCCAGCGCCATGAAGGCGTTGTAAAGCTGTTGCGCGATCTTCGCGGCCTGCTTGTTGAGGTCGCCCGTCAGCTTCAGCGCATAGCCCACGGCGCGGCCGTGGTGCGGCATGAAGCCCTGCGCCGGATCGATGGTGATCGTGGCGATCTTCTCGGGCGTCGAATGGGCGACTTCCTCGATGTCCATGCCGCCTTCGGTCGAGACGATCATGGCGACGCGGCCGGTGGCACGATCGACGACCATCGACAGGTAGTATTCCTTGGCGATGTCCACGCCATCGGTCACGTAGAGGCGGTTCACCTGCTTGCCGGCCTCACCGGTCTGCACGGTAACCAGCGTGTTGCCGAGCATTTCCTTGGCGAAAGCCTCGACTTCCTCGACGCTCTTGGCAAGGCGCACGCCGCCCTTGGCGTCGGCCGGCAGTTCCTTGAACTTGCCCTTGCCGCGACCGCCGGCGTGGATCTGCGCCTTGACCACGTACAGCGGTCCGGGAAGCTGCTTGGCGGCAGCGACGGCCTCTTCGACCGTGAGCGCGGCGATGCCGGCGGGAATGCCGACTCCGAACTTCGCCAACAGCTCCTTGGCCTGGTATTCGTGGACGTTCATGATCCCTCCTGGGGTGGAATGGAAACTGCGAATCGGAAGCCCTCTCGGGCCTTAGAGCTTGCTCGTCAACTCCGGGACGATGGAAAAGAGGTCGCCCACGAGGCCGATGTCTGCGACCTGGAAGATGGGGGCGTCCTCGTCCTTGTTGATGGCGATGATGGTCTTGGAATCCTTCATGCCGGCCAGGTGCTGGATGGCGCCGGAGATGCCCACGG